>Ga0209401_1000101_pt1 | contig 57798 bp, 50 predicted proteins | sample M_140807_MF_Meta_FD_187318 | JGI IMG/M metagenome (GOLD analysis project Ga0209401, IMG submission 187318) | Freshwater microbial communities from Lake Montjoie, Canada to study carbon cycling - M_140807_MF_MetaG (SPAdes) (version 2) | ecosystem: Environmental > Aquatic > Freshwater > Lake...
CGTTGCGCTTGTTGCCGATGAAGTTGTCATCGACCAGGAAGATCTCACCGCGCCACCGGAGCCTCCGCAGCGCCTCCAGTTCGGCGATCAATTGCTGGGGTGTCTTGGTGCGGGGTTTGCGGCCATACAGCACGATGATGTCGCAGAATTCGCACTGAAACGGGCAACCCCGGGAGAACTGAATCGCCATCATTGCGTAGGCGTGCAGTTGCAGCAGATCGAAGCGAGGCACCGGTGTGCTCTGCAGATCTGGTTTCACACCGGCCGCCGTGAAGCGCCCCCCGGCGTCACCCCGGGCCAGGGCTTCCACCAGCAGCGGCAGGGTGATTTCCCCCTCATCGAGCACCAGGAAATCCACCTGGGCCAGCTCGGGGGCATCCGGGGTGGAGGTGGCGAAGGGGCCCCCCACCGCCACTCGGCAGCTGTGGCCCCTGGCTAGTGCGATCTGATCGGCCAGATCTCTCTTCTGCACGAGCATCGCCGAGAGAATCACCAGATCGCCCCAGCGCCATTCCTCCTCGGTCACGGAGCGGATGTTGCAGTCCACCAGCTGGAACTCCCAGCTCTGAGGCAGCAGGGCCGCCACGGTGATCAGCCCCAGGGGCGGCAGCAGCACCCGGTGCCCCATCAAGGCCACGGCCCGATCAAAGCTCCAGAAGGTCTGGGGGAAGCGGGGGTAGACCAGCAACACGCGCATGGGTGGAATCCAGGGGTACGGGCCGCCCCGGGAGATGCACCGTCGGCGGACGGGCCCCGCCTGCTGGCCACACCATCGCTCTTAAGGGGGTACGGCGCCGCCGGAGCCAGGGTTCAGCGGAAGCGGAGCATTCCGCATCCCAAATGCCCTGGGATCGCGCCCCCCGGTTGGAGCAGGTGGGCGGCCCCATCCGGACTCTTCGCATTCAGGCGGCCCGCTGCCAGCGGAGCCCGCCAGCGCCCTGGCTCCAGCGCAGGCACGCGGCCAGCGGCCGGCCCAGCAGCAGCTCGGTGAGAGGCCGCCTCTCCCCCAGCACCCTTCGTGGCAGCACGGTGGCCGCCGCGATCGCCCGCTCCGGCCGGCCGCTCCAGCGGGTCAGCCGGATCGCACCCTCCAAAAGCGGCAGAGTTACACCGGCCAGGGTGCCGTCCTCGAGCCGGCAGCTGCCGTTCTCCACCACCAGGGTGCGCTCATCCCAGCGGTGCAATCCGTCGGCGAGGCCGTAGGGAGCCAGGGCGTCGCTCACCAGCACCACCTGCTGGGGGGCCAGGCGCTGCAGCAGCACCGCCATGGAGGGCGCCACATGCACGCCATCGGCGATCAACCCCAGGGCCACGTCGCCCCGCAGGGCCCCCGCCGCCACGGGACCCGGAGCGCGGCGGTGCATGTCGGGAACGGCGTTGTAGGCATGGGTCACCATCGTCACGCCGGCGTCGTAGGCCGCGTTGGCCTGGGTTTCGCTGGCTTCGCTATGGCCGAGGCTCACCACCACGCCCTGGTGGCGCAGGGCCTGGATCACCGCGGTGGCTCCTTCCAGCTCTGGCGCCAGGGTCACCAGGGCGATGTCGGCTGCGATGGCGCCAGTAGGCCAGTCCGCCGCGGCGTCGTTTGGGCTGCCCTGATGGCGGCTACCGTCCACGTCCCCGCTCCTCTCGGCGAGGGCCGCCCCCTCCGCCGGGCCGAAGAAGCCGCCGATGCGCTCCTGAAGTGCTTCCAGGGAGGGTTCGCAGAGGTGGGCCAGCGGATGGGCCCCCCGCCGCGCCGGCGCCAGGAAGGGACCCTCCAGGTGGGCCCCCAGGAGGCGGCAGCGGCCCGGTCGGTGCCCGACGCGCGCCTGGCGCAGCACCCTCAGAGCCTCCCGCAGGGGCGCCACGGCGCAGGTCACCAGGGTGGGGCAGATCGCCTCCACCCCATCGCGCCAGAGCAGCTCCAGCAGTTCCTCCAGTCGCGGCAGGTCGGCGGCGGTGAGTTCGGGGAAGGCCAGGCCTAGGCCGCCGTTGATCTGCAGGTCCACGCCGGCGGGGCTCAGCCAGTCGCCCCGCCAGTCGCTACCGGCGGCGCGGCTACCGGCGGTGATCGGCTGGAGGGCGGCGATGCGGCCCCGCCCATCGATCGCCACCCGCCACAGCCGATCGGGCGGCTGCGCGGTTCCTTCGCCGCCGCGGTCCTTGCGCTCCGGCAGGCCGCAGGAGCCGCTCTCCGGCAGCCGCACCTGGCTCAGCCAGGTGAGACCCGGCCGATCCTGCGGCGGCGGACCGTGGCGGGAGGGCTCCATGGCGGGCGGTTCGGGCGGGAGAATGCCATCCTCGCTGCCTCCCTGCCGTGGTTGCCCCCGATCCCGCCCACCAGCAGCCGAGCGGCGCGGCAGGCGATCCGGCGGCCCCGGCCGTGGCCGTGATCATGGGCAGCGATTCCGATCTGCCCACCATGCAGCCGGCCGTGATCTTGCTGGAGAGCTTCGGCGTGAAGGCGGAGGTGCGGGTGCTCTCGGCTCATCGCACCCCCCAGGAGATGGTGGTGTTCGCCCGCGCCGCCGCCGGTCGCGGTCTGAGGGTGATCATCGCCGGGGCCGGTGGAGCGGCCCACCTGCCGGGCATGGTGGCCTCGCTCACCACCCTTCCGGTGATCGGCGTGCCGGTGCAGAGCCGGGCCCTCTCCGGGGTGGATTCGCTCCACTCGATCGTGCAGATGCCCGCTGGCATCCCGGTGGCCACGGTGGCGATCGGCGGGGGCTTCAACGCTGGCCTGTTGGCGCTCCGCATCCTGGCTACCGCCGATCCAGCCCTGGCCGATCGCCTGGCCGCCTACGCCCGGGAGCTGCACGATCAGGTGGTGGCCAAGGATCAGCGGCTGCAGGAGCTTGGCAGCGCTGCCTATCTGGAGGGGATGGGGGGGTGAACTGGGGGCGCTCATCCCTCAGCAACACGACGCTGGGTGGTCTGGGCGCGTGGATGGTGCAGCGCTGATCCAGGGATGCCGAAGCCTTGGCTCGGCTCGATCGGGTTGCCGGATCCATCGGGGTGCTGCCTGGCACCGGGATCCGCCAAGCTGGCCCCACGATCCCTGGCGCGGTTGGATTCCGCTGCCCCCAACCCCATGCTCGAGCGGCTGGTGCTGCCCCCCTGGCTGCGGTTCGGCCTGGCCCTGCCGCTGCTGATGCTCAACCTCTGGGTGCTGCGTCAGCTGCTGGTGCCCCTGGCGCCGTTCCCAGCCCTGTTTCTGGCCGCCGCCCTGCTGGCCTTTCTGCTCGATCTGCCGACCCGCGCTCTGGTGGAGCAGCGGCTGCCTCGTCCCCTGGCGCTGCTGCTGGTGCTGGGGCTGGCCCTGGGGGGCGTGGTGCTGGCGGTGCTGTGGCTGCTGCCGCGCCTGGTCACCCAGCTCGATGAGCTGATCACAGCCCTACCGGGCTGGCTGGCCCAGGGGGAAACCCTGCTCGGCCAGCTGCAGGACTGGGCCGTGGCCAAGGGGCTCCCCACCGACTTCGGCAACCTCAGCAGCGAGGTGATCACCCGCACCAGCAAGCTTGCCAGCCAGCTCAGCCAGCAACTGCTGAGCCTGCTGGGGGCCACGGTGGGCCTCACGGTGAACACGGTGATCGTGCTGGTGCTCACCGTGTTTCTGCTGATCGGTGGTGAGCGGATCGCCGAGGGACTGGCCGAATGGCTGCCGCCGGGAGTACGGCCGCTGGTCACCACCACGCTGTTCCGCACCTTCCGGGGCTACTTCGGCGGTCAGGTGGTGCTCGCCTTGATCCTCACCAGTCTGCAGTTGGTGGTGTTCACCCTGCTGGGCATTCCCTATGGGGTGCTGTTCGCGGTGGCGATCGGCTTCACCACCCTGATTCCCTATGCCAGCGCCCTCACCATCGTGTTGGTGAGTCTGCTGCTGGCCCTGCAGGACCCCCGCCAGGGGATCGAGGTGCTGGCGGCAGCGATCACGGCGGGCCAGGTGGTGGATCAGGTGATCCAACCCCGGTTGATGGGCAGCATCGTGGGTCTGCAGCCGGCCTGGCTGCTGATCAGCCTGCCGATCGGCGCCCGGCTGGGCAGCCTGCTGGGGCTGGGCGAACTGCTCGGGCTGCTCCTGGCGGTGCCGCTGGCCAGCTGCGGCAAAACGTTCCTCGATGCCTGGGCGGTGCGGCTGCGAGCTCGGGAGGTGGCGCTGGCGGAGGGGGTTCGGCCGTGACCAGGGGGCGGCAACCCAGGGGCGTAACCCAGCGATAGCCGCTGACTACAGCACCGTTCTGAAGCAGAGGCCTGATCGTCTTCCCTGAGCGCCGTTCGGGATTCAGAACGGTTGGCCTTGGCGATGTTCAGGTGCCGCGCAGACCGGCATCTCAGGACGCTGGCTTTTCCAGCTTCAGGGCTGGATGGCTTGGCTCAAACCGCGACCAGCCATAGCCCTGGCGCTCAAGGATTTCCCGGATGCTGGCCATGCTGGCCTCATCCAGGTGGGGCGTGCGGGCCAGCACCCAGCCGTAGCCCTGGCGCTCAAGGATTTCCCGGATGCTGGCCATGCTGGCCTCATCCAGGTGGGGCGTGCGGGCCAGCACCCAGCCGTAACGGCGGTCCGGCGAGCCCACCACCGCCCAGCGGTAGTCGTCGTCGAGGCCGATCACCCAGTAATCCCCCCAGAACGGTCGCCAGCCCAGAAAGCTCACCAGGCTCACTTTCAGCCTGGCCCGGCTAACTGGGTCGATCACCCGGGCCACACCGGTGGCCTGATCCACATTGCCGCTGGGCTTGATGCATTGGTTCAACACGTTGATCAGGCCATCGGCCCTCAGGCCGTAAAAGGCGATGGAGTGGCGGGCACACTGCCGCTGGAAGCGGTTGGGGATCCTGGCGATCTCATACCAGCCGCCGGCGTAGCGGCTGAGGTTCACCGATGGCACCAGGATCACCGCCGACGGGACCTTCGCTCGCAGGCCAGAGCCCGACGGGCTGTAGCCACCCCCATCAACACCGGTGGGGGTGGCTACCGGTGCTCCGAGCGGCGAAGCCTGGAGGGGGCCCGCCAGAGCCAAGGCAAGGGCGGCCAGCCAGGGCAGGGGGGGAGCGGGGAGCCGGATCAGCAGGGCCATGCCCCTGAACTTTGCAGGCCTGCTCAGCGACTCAGGGCTTTTCTTGCGATGGGTTTCCACCGTTGTCACCTTTCCCCGGGTGCCGGCACCACCCCCTGGCTCTCCAGGTAGGCCAGCACCTGGGCCACCGCCGCCTCCAGGCTCTGGCTGCCGGTGTCAATGCGCAACTCAGGGGCTTCCGGCTCCTCGTAGGGGCTGGAGATGCCGGTGAAGTCCTTGATCTGGCCGGCGCGGGCCTTGGCGTAGAGGCCCTTGGTGTCGCGCTGTTCGCACACCCCAAGATCGGCAGCGCAGTGGATCTCGATGAAGTCGCCGGCTTCCACCAGAGCGCGGGCCCGGCCACGGTCGGCGCGGAACGGCGACACGAAGGCCGTGAGCACCACCACGCCGGCATCGAGGAACAACTTGGCCACTTCGCCGATGCGGCGGATGTTCTCCTCCCGGTCGGCATCGGAGAAGCCCAGGTCGGCGCAGAGGCCATGGCGCACATTGTCGCCATCGAGCACATAGCAGGCCAGCCCCTGCTCGAACAGGGCCGAGTTCACCGCATTGGCGAGGGTGCTCTTGCCGGCGCCGCTCAGGCCCGTGAACCAGAGGATGGCGCTGCGGTGGCCCCGCTGGTGGGCCCTGGCCGCCCGGGTCACGGTGGAGTGGTGCCACACGATGTTGGTGGCCTGGGGACTGGTCATCAGGGCGCGGCTTGGAGGGAGTGAGGCCATTGTCCCTGGCAATGAGCTCAGGACCAGGGTTGAGGGGGGGGTTGATGGATCTCCGCAGCTGGCCCGCAGCCTGCTGCCAGCCTGATGTGTTGGCGTGGCAACCTCCATCCGCGATCTAGTGCTCGATGAAGCATGTTCAGACCGGCATGGCCAGACTCCATCCCTGACTTGCGTTGATTGAGATTTCAGCCAGCAACTTGGCAGCTGGCTAGCAATGGTAGAATGCTATTCCGATGGATCTACACTAAAAGTGCTTGACATGAATCAAGAGCTGCTTGACCCGAATCAAGGTCGTTTTGCCAAGCTTGTCTCGCAGAGATGGCTGGACGTCGCCATCATTATTGTTGTCATTTCAAGTCTCATCCTGTTTGGGCATCTTGAATGGCCTGGCTTGCATGTAGATGCTCCCATGTACAGCACGGCGGCCATCAATCTGGCCCGTGGCTATGGCTGGCATTACGGAGGCTATACCGACCGCTTGCTTTGGAGGCCGGATGCTTTGTATGACCACCATGGTGTGTTGCAGGTGATTTTATATGGCTTTGTTCTCAAAACAACTACTTGGTGGAGGTATAACGCTGCCAACACCCTTGTCAATATTGGCACCTATCTGCTGTCTGCCTTTCTGCTGGTCAGGATCCTGCGGCGAGGCTGGCGGGTGCCTTGCCTGCCACTGGCCGCTGTGGCCGCTCTTGTGCCAACGATGCTTCAGCTGGGTGTGCAGGGACGACCCGAACATCTGCTCACTCCTTTGATGCTGACCCCCTGCGTGGTGTATGAGCTCAGCGGCTCCGCCAGGCGCTGCTTCTGGGCAACCATTCCAACCACGGGCCTGATCCTGCTCACATCGCCGGTGGTCGGCTTGATGTCGATGACTCTGATCGGCACCGTTCTGCTGGCATCTCTGCCACTTCGAAAGGCCCTGATCAAGGGCCTGCTGCTGCTGGGAGGCTCCTTGTTGCTAGCGGCCATGATCTTGCAGATCGCTACACCCTTCAATCTCATCCAGTGGGCTCGAAACATGAGCGAGGCATCCAAGACCTGGTTGCTCACCTTTAAGCTTGAGGGTAATCTGGCAGCCTTTAAAAGCAATATCTTTGGTGGTTCGTTCCCATCCCTCTTCTGGAATTGGACGATCTTCTTTATCATCCTTGTGGCCATTGCAACCCTGATTGAAAAGAGGCGTTTTCTAGGCTTGGCTCTATTGATGGCCACGGGCTACTACATTGTTGATCGCGCCAGTGATTACAATTACATAGCATTCATCCCACTCGCATGGTTGGCATTCTGCGACGTTAAAATCAGTCAGCGATTCGCTCTGATCAGGCAGATTTCCTTGAAGGATCATCGGCTGATGGTTGCGATTATCTCGCTGCTCTATCTGAGCTGGTTCATGGTTTACGTGATGGTCGCCAGCGAGATTGCTCTCAGTGGCTCGGATGCGCGCCATGCCAGATTGCTTCTGGAAGAGCAGATCAGTGAGAGCGCAGCTAAACAAGACAAAATGGCGGTTGCATTTGACTACATGCACATCCCATCGTTTGTGGTCTTAGGCACTCCCTTTGAACGGCAGGGTGTTCAGTTTGTAGATAGTTTTGGTCGGGAATCTGAGCAATGTGCTGCAGGTGAGATGGCCGATTTCGAGAAGAAGTTTAAGGTCAACTTTGGCTACTATATTCATCCCCAGCGTGCGAATTTGGCATCAGCAGAAAATAAAAATGCCAATCCAATGCCCAATAAATTGTGCGTTGGTGGCAAGCGATTTGCTCTCAAAGGTGATATCAATAATGCTTCAGACTCAGGCACACTTTTGTCCAAAATTCTGCCGGGACGGCTCAAGCATTTTTATGCCTATGCGCTCTACAAGGCTGAAGAGTAAACAGATCAGGGATTGAAGGCTCCCAAGCAGGTTTTGGCAAGGGTTTTTATCAGGGCAAAATTACCTTTAAACGCGCTTATTTTCGTTGGCACCTTACCTTCTGGATAATCACGAACCGTGGGTAGTTCAATGCAGCGATAGTGGAGCTTAGGAAGCCGGTAGGAGAGATATGCTAGCAACTCATAATCTATAAAAATATCCCGAAATGGACTCACACGATCGTCAATCAGAGCGCGAGAGCTGTAGGCGCGAAATCCCTGCGTTGTGTCAGTCCAGCTAAATCCAGAGGCCATACTCAACACAGGGGCATGAATCAGCTTGATCGCCAGGTAGCGAGATAGAGGCGTGTTGTTATGCCGACCCCCGGGTACAAATCGGGATGCTTGGACAAAGTCATAGCCTTGATCAAGTGCTTCTACAAAATCTTTGATTGCAGAAGGATCATCCTTATTGTTTCCATCTATTGTAATGATGCCGGCATATTCATGTTCCAAAGCAAAAGCATAGGCAACCCTGAGCTGTGCACTCAGCTTTCCAGCACCTAGCTTAGTTAACATTCCACGAATATTGGAGTCCAGAAGATAATCTTTCTCAAGAGAGCCATCCGTTGTGCCACCATCAACAATGATGATGTCGACCAGTTTGGGCACAGAATGTTGATTGAGTCTGCGAATAAATGCACGAATACGATCACCCTCGTTGATCACAGGAATAATCAGGCAATAGTGGCTAGTCTTTTGTTGCCAAAAGTCGATGCGGTAGTCAGGTATTTTTCGGTTCACACTGATCGCGCCTGGTGTGGAAGCTAAGCGGTTGGAGTCAATGGATGCCATATTCAATGATGTCCAGCTGTCAATAAAATGATTCCTACAGCCATGAATCCTAAACCGACCAGCATGGTTGTGGTAAAGCTTTCGTCGAGAACCACCACGGACAAGATGGCTACCGACGCGATCGCCCCAGCCGTGAGCATAGGATGGGCAACATTCAAAGGAAAATATTTTAAGGCTATCGCGTATAGCGCGAACGCGATGCAGTAGAGAGCGATACCCAGAATCAGTTGCCAGTTCAGAAATAACAACCATGGATGATTGATCAGAGGCGCCTGGCGTGATGGCAATTGAGCCAGCTTAATCAGCAAACTAGCCGAGGCATTGGCAGCAATACCCAGCAAAAGAACCAGCCATTTCATAGGCGATCTCCAGCATTGGGAGTCGATCGATATGCCTTTTGACTGAACAAAATAGAATCTTTTATAGCAGTGATGGGATCTGGAGTGGATCGAGTTAGCATTTCCAGGGTAACCATTGCCTCGGGCATCGATTCGGCCAGAGCCTTTGAGCAGGACTCATGGTTACATGTCCCCGTACCTACAGGGAGTAATTGCGGTTCACTGAGATGAACATGGCCGATCAAATGCTGATATGAACGGCAGATTTCTTCTGGATTTTCATTATTCATAGCGATGGATCCCGTATCCAGTTGAAGCCTGATTGCCGGATGATTGATTGCCGAAACCACCGAGGCAGCTTCGGCAGTCGTTGTCATGAAGTTGCACCCATAAGTTTCAGGGTTGGGTTCTAGGCAGACAACCACGCCTGCAGATTCGGCGACAGGGGCAAGTTTCAGGAAAAATTCGCAGGCCATTGAGAGAGCCTGCTGATCAGATAAACCTGAACGATCGCGATTCTTCGGTGATCCAAAAACGAGCTTTCTAGCATCAAGAACGTCACCTATTCGGCATACTGCCGATAGATGCTCAAGTAACTGCCGTTGAGAATCGACCGATCCGAATACATTAAGCCCACTTGTGCCGTAGAGAAGAGCCTGCATACCGACAAAGTGGATGCCTCGATCTTGCCACCAGGATTTAGTGGCCGAACATTCGCTTGAAAAGTCTGAATGGAAATCATGGATATACTTGCCTGGCGCCAAGTCGATATGATAAATGCCAAGTTCCTGCAGGAGATTGGCTACGGACTCATCGTCGGTTACTTCCCAGGCAATGTTGGAAATGGAAAACTTCATGGACCAATCCGATCAGAGCGGCAGCTCAGATTGGGCGTAGGCACGGATCGCTTGGATCGATTCACGACGACTGTACTGGTAGTGGCCCTGCCCTCCGAACACACCTGCGTGAAGGCTGCGGAAGTCGTAAAGGGGAGGTTCAGTCAGGATTGCATTTGAGAATGGGCTTCCGAAGCCTTCTAGGCTGACTTCAGCAACACTGCAGGGTTCCGCTGTGAGGTGCAACAAGTCAAGGCCGGAACGCAAAGCGATTTGAATATCGGACCACAAATTTATCATTGGATAGAACTGAAAAACGGAACGATGATCAACCTTGTCCAGATTGTTGTGATGCAGGAGATCAAAGATGATGTTCTTCTTCAATCCAGGACCAACAAGTCCCGGTAGCCTGATGATCAAGTGGGATGGGAACTGATTGGCAACAAATTGCTCCAGTATGAATCGGTGTAGCCCATAGGGATGCAGGCCTGCTGTTTGCACCTCTGTGGATTCATTTACATTCAGAGGCTGAATAAAGACGTCAACAGTGCTGATTAAAACGAATTGCTTAGCTTTGATTGTTGCCAGTATATGGGTGAGTTTTTTGATGCAAGCTTGATCATCGTCTGGCTGCTGATTGGCAAGCCATTTCTTAGCAGGTGCCCCAGCACAGATGATTAAGTCAAGCTCTTTGCCCTCCAGCTCCTGGATGTCTGTGGAACGATAGGTATGCGAGAAGCGATGCTGCTTTTTCAGAGTTGAACCAACAAAACCCGTGTGTCCGATCAGGGCATGGGATGGTCGGATTTCGGCCATTGTTAAAAATTAATCAGTGTGTCAATACTTTCAAGGATATCATAGATGTTGTCGATCTTGCTGCCGAGAACCGATATGAGTCCGCGTATATGGGGGTCCTCTCTGATCAGAATCGGCCTGCCATCGTCCGTTTCATTCTTGATCAATACTGTTTTGATCTCAAACAGGGAATCCACGTGCTCACTCAGCGCCAGCGCAGGTAAATAACGGATCGCATCTCTCATCATCCGATCAACCCGAGTCTCACAGGGGTCGTCATCAAGGACTTTGTAGGGGGAGATCCCATGGCGATCCATCCAGTGGCGATGAGGTGTGTAGCGTACGTGGGACAGGCTATGGCAATCCCTGGCTGGGAAGGGCATCACTGAAAAGAAGGGACCGTCCATCACGGTGATACCAATCGATCTCATGATCGGGGGAACGTTGATTAAGGCAAGCTCTGCGATCTCATGTTTGAGATCCATGCCGGTACTGAGATCATGCCGATGGATCTGGCCTAGACCGCTGTAGGTGCAATTCAGCAAGAGCGGCGTAAGGATCCTTGTGGTCTCGCCTGCAGGTTTCTGGACATCAAAAATAACCCCTCCTGATTCGTTCCGGTGGGTATTGAAGACTTTATGGTTGAGCATGATCTTGACCCCGGCTTGCACCAGTTCAGCCTGGAACCAGTGGCGTAGTTTGCAGGCATCAAAAGCATATTCTTCGACTTTGAATACTTTGTCAATGAGTGCTGGATTGAACAGGCGAACAACATCATCTTCGGCGGGCAGTAGTGGGGCTTCAATTTGCGTACAGAAGCGTTGAAACTGAGAGCTTGTTACCTTGGAATTGCGTCGAGCCAGGGCGTAATACTTGTCAAATTCTTTCTTGATGCATACGGCCCAATCTTTGCTGAAGCGTTCGAAGTTTGCGTGGCTCCGGTATGCAGTTGTGAAGCTTCTCGGGTAGTGATAGCCATTGTGGACTCGAGCTTGATTCGCGTAGGACGCGCGCCCGAGTAGTTGATCGCTCTGCTCGTAGATTGTGATGTCTCCTACCTTTTTAATCTTTTTCAGAAACAGCGCAATCGCGGCTCCGTAGAATCCGCCCCCAACAATGCATGCTTGGTTCATCGCTGAGGCTCATCGTGATGCCCGCGCATCAGATTGTTGGGAATTATTTTGCGATCAAACTCAACATTTAGCCGTTGTTTGCGTGTGAGCTTTGTCGAGGTGAATTCATTGGCTATGTAGTAAGCTGGGCCCGAGCTTGACTTTCTTGATATCTCCAGCACGTATTCTGAGAGAACCAGTAGGACCATGGAGATCATGAAGAACATGACTGACTGCTGCATGGACAGGCTGACCCAGCCGGGCGCTACATCCTTTTTAAAGATCCAAATGAGAAAGGTGTAGAAAGAGGATAGAAAGCTGATCAGGGCGCCTGTTGCTGCAAGCAGTGTGGCCATTCGCAGCGGTAGGGATGAGGAGGCTGTGACCAGCTTGATTCCGCGTAAAATGCTTTGACGGAGGTTGATGGCAGGCGTGTGGACAGGCGCTGCAGGCAGCACGATGCAGGTGCGCTTAAAACCTGATGTTGAGGCGATATTGCGGAATTTGATCTGGGGCTCTGGGAACTGCAGCACGTAGTTGACGATCCGCCGACTGATGCCAATAAATGTTGGTGAGTATGTGTCAAGAGTCATGCCCATCCCTCGCCTGGCAAGAGCTCCAAAGGTGTGGTAAAGAAGGAGCTTAGGATTCTTTTTCTTGTTGGTCTGCGTAGATTCACGTGTAAAAACTAGATCAAATCCTTCGCCCACCTTGCGCACAATTGCTTCCAAGCGAAGCGGATCATCCTGATGCCAGTCAAGGCTGACGACATGATCGCCAAGGCAGTTTTCAATGCCCACCCAGCGAGCGGTTTGGTCATCCACTCGTTCCGCCAGCGAGAAAACCTGCAGATTCGGGATGCCCTGATCTGTCGCCAGACGGTGGAGTTCGCTCAGGGTTTGGTCGGTGGAGCCATTGTCAATCAGAACGAGTTCATAGTCGCTCACCAGCTTGGCAATCATCCCACTGATCGCCAGGATTCGCCTCTCCAGGGCTGTCGCTTCGTCTTGAACGGTAATCACAATGCTCAGAAGTATCGGCAGGATCCGCTCATCGCCAGGCTGGCTTGGGTGATTCATCAGTGGCGAGGCGTTGTCGGTCTTCATGGCGCCATGGTATGGCGTTGTTGCCTGCTCTTGCTCTTGCAAGGGGCGGAGGCCCTGAACGCTGGATCTCCTCTCACGCCGCTCCCGCTGCGATGGCGCTGAGCACGGCATAGGCCACATGGCGGTTGCCCACATCGCCGTGATTTCGGATCAGATCCCCTGCGCTGTTGCGGGCGTTGAGGTTGTGCAGGCGGCCCGCCACGAAGCGGTAGGTGCCGCCGGCGGGGATCAGGTTGCCATCCAGGGCTTCGGGGGTTTTCTGGGCGCCGTTGCGGCCGATACCGCCGTAATCGCTGGTCTGGTCGCCGAGGGCGGAGGCGTTCTGGCCCGCCAGGAGGGAGGCAAGGGGGTAGGCCATCCCCACCGCTTGGTCGCTGGTGGTGTGGGTGATGATGAAAGGCCCCCGGATGGCTTTCTTCTCGACCACGCGGCGGAAGACCCCATCGTTGTTCTTCTGGTCCCAGTTGCGGGCGAAGCCGTAATGGGAGAAGGCCGCCTGCAGCAGGCTCATCGAGTCGGCCGGGAGAAGCGTGGTGGCGCTGGCTCCGGCGGCCGTGGCGGTCACCAGCCGACCCCCGAAGCTGTGGCCCACGAGGTGGAGGCGTAGCGCCGGATGGTCCCTGCGGATACCCCGCAGGATGGGATTCAGGGCCGTGGCTCCGATCAGGCCGGCGCGTTCCTTCATCTGGTAGTAGGTGGTGAGGTTCAGCACGTTCCGGGCGGCGGAGCCGACGCCGCTGAACAGATCGCCAAGGCCCTGGGCTGATCCCCCCCGGCCAGCGGCGCCATCGCTGCGATCGCTCGGCAGGGCGGTGGCGGAGAAGGACACCGGTTTCCCCAGATGCTGAAACACCCTCAGAGGCGGATCGCTGAAGAAGCGGTCGCTGCCGTCCAGGCGATCGGGTTGACCCGCTCTCACCAGGGAGCGGGCCAGCTCCACGAACTCCTCACAGGCGCTGTCACTGTCCTTCAGCCTGCTCAGGACCCTTTGCATCCCCTTGAGTGTGGCGGCTTCGTTGGGGGAGTCGAAGCCGCCCCGCAGAGCAGCGATCTGCAGGCTGAGGGCCTTCACCTCCTCACGATCACCAGCGCCGGCGGCGTTGCCGGGGATCCGTGCGCTCTCGGCGAACTTCTTCGAGGGCCACAGCACCGCGAGCACCGCCAGGCGATGGTCGGCGAGGCCGGGCAGCTTCCCTTCCCCGAGCAGGTCCGCGGCATTGGCGAGCAGCTCGTTATAGAGATTCTCGGCTTCGGTCCTGTCGTTGTTCCAGCCGTGGCAGATCACGATCAGATCGGTCGTTTGGCTGGTGGCCTTCTTGAGGAAGGCGCGCAGAGCGATGTCGCCCGGTGCGATCACCCTGGCATTCCTGTCGAATCGGATCGGGAAGTACGCGAAGGGGGAGCTCATGCTGCTTTGCGTTCCAAACGGATTTTGGCCGCTCGCTTAACCGGGTTTAAACATGCTGAATGGCGCGCATCAGGTCCACAAGTCCGGCTCCCTGAAAGGAGCGTTCCCGCCTCAGATCGGTCGCCGTGGCCAGAAACACCTCCTTCACCCGGTCGGGTCGTCCGATGAACTCCCGCTTCACCGAAAGAAAGGATGCAAGACAGCCGGAGAGGTGGGGGGCCGCCATGCTGGTGCCGCTGTATTCGATGTAAGTCGGCGCTTTGGCTTTCGGATCGCTCGGTCGATTGTCCTGCAGGAGCTTGCCCGTGGCGCAGGAGAGGATCTTTTCGCCGGGCGCGAGCAGATCGGGCTTCAGGCGTCCATCGCCGGTAGGCCCCTTACCGGAGAAGTAGGACACGCCATACACGTGGGGCATCTCCCGGTGGGTGGAGCCCACGGTGATGGCCAGTTCGGCATTGCCTGGATCGCTGATCGAGAGGGCCAGGCCTCCCATGCGGTTCTCCTCCTGGTGCAGGGAGGCGAGCTGGCCGTAGCCGCGGTTGCCCGCGGCCACCACCACGCAAACCCCGGAGCGCACCAGGCGATTCACCTCCACGCACAGCTGGCTCTGCCCGCAGGCGAACCATTCCGCGTCGAAGGGATAGCCCACCGAAAGGTTCACGCCATGGATCTGGATGCGGCGGCCATAGCCATTGATCTCCTGGATCCAGTTGATCGCTGAGATGATGCTGCTCACATCGCCGCAGCCGTCCGCTCCAAGCACTTTGAGGCTCACCAGGCGGGTGTGCGGCGCCAGGCCGGAGATGGAATCCAGGGGCATGGCTGCGGTGGTGATCTCCTTGTGCCCCGGCGGTGCATCAGGGTCAAGAACCCTGCGGTAGGCACGGATGTCGTCGTTCTGGAAGGGGCTCGCCGGGTTCCCCCGCGGGCGGCGCCGGCCACTGGGAAGGCTGATCTCGCCGGCAATGATGCCGGCCACGTGGGTGCCATGGCCGTACTCGTCGCGAAGGGCGCTCTGGGCCGGATCGCTGACATCATCATTGAAGTCACGGTGCCACTGGGCGTGGGTGCCTTGGAGGTTCCTGTGTTGGGCGAAATGCGGGTGCGTCTGATCGATGCCGGAGTCGATCACGGCCCAGCAGATGTGCTGGCCTGAGGCTCGGAAGGCCGCCCGGGCCGCATCGGCCTTGCAGGTGGCAATCGTCTTGACGATCTGGGGATAGACCTTGAAATCTTCCCAGATCTGATAGATGGCCCTGGGGACCCAGTGGTTGGGATTCTTCAGGTCCTCCGCGGATTCGCTGGTGAGGGGAAGGGTGAGACCGGCGGCCAAGCCGGGATGGCCTTTGGCCTGATCAGCAACCATGCGTTGCTGCAGTTCCGCGTTCGTACGGCCGTCCAGTTCCACCAGGTCCCGGATCTCCTGGGCGGTGAGGCGAGCAAAGACGTAATGGGGTTGGTCCTTGTTCTTGAGCCGTTTCAGCCGTCTGGCGCTCTCGTAACTTTCGCCGATCAGGTAGCCCAGGGTCTCGAGGATCCATTCCCGGGCGGCGGCGCGGGCGCCGGGGTAATCGAGGTTGGCATCGATGATCACGTCAAATTCCGTGCCCGAAGCGGCAGCGGCCATCTGTTTCAGCAGCGGCAGGGCGATGTAGGTCTTGACCAGGGTGCGCTGGATCTTGGCCTGCACTTCATCCGCTGCTCGATCACCAGGGTTTCGTGTGTTCATGGGCTTCACTGCCGCTTTGCAGTGGTCAGTTCGTAGCAAGATCCGCCCAGCGTCACAACCTGCCTGGCGGCCTGAACGGGCCCCCTCCGGCCGCCACCGCCTCCACCAGGCTCAGCGGCGGCTCAGCGCTCACCATCCAGGCGATCAAGGCCCGCCTGCCACCTGTGGGCAGCCTTTGCACCCCATGGGACGTTCTTGGCTTGGGCGGTGATCGGCGTCCTGTCACCCCCCCGCCTGCTTCGGCCGGAAGCCCTCCTTTTCCAGGGCCGCCAGGGCCGGAGCCACCTGGTCGCCCTGCAGTTCGATCACGCCGTCCTTGATGGTACCGCCAGTGCCGGCGGTGGCTTTAAGGGTCTTGAGCAGGGCGCGGGCCTCGGCTTCGGGGATCTCCAGGCCGGTGATGGCGGTCACGAGCTTGCCGCCCTTGCCGGCCTTGGTGCGCTGCACCCGCACCTTCTGCTGGGCCTTCGCTGTGGCGGCCCCACCGGCGCCGGAGGCCCCGGCGGTGGGCCGGGCCGTGCTGGCGGCAAAGCTGCCGCTACCGCCGAATTCCTGCCAGCCGCCCTTCCTCGCCATGCCGAACCCTTCGCTGCTGGCGCGGATTCTGATCGGCGCCGCGTCAGGAGCGGCGGCCGTTCGCGGCGCGGGCCTAGGCGCCTGCGTTGTGCCCAGGCCCTAGTGCTGCACCGGCAGAGTGCTTCGCTTCGAGGCGCTCGAGCCCTTCCCGAACCCAGTGCCTGCAGGCTTCGATCGCATCCATCCCGGCACCGCCGGCTGCCTCGGCCAGCCGCTGCCGCAGGTCGTGATCCAGCCACTCCAGGCTCACCGGAGTTGGGCTGGCCGCTGAAGGGGCGAGGGAAACAGCGGGGGATGCCGTCATGGCCAGGGCTGGAAATGCACTCGGTTCCATTGAGTGCCGCGCGGGTCTCACCCGACAGCTCGTGATGATCCATGCCACCTGTTGCGATTGGACCCTTCCCCGGCCTGCGGCTGCTTCCTCCCCACGACCCCCCTCCCTAGGCTGACCCCACTGCATGCCGCCGCCGGTGACCACCACCGTTCCTCCCCTCCAGGCCACCGGCCCCGATCCCGCCAGCCTGGCTCCGGCGGTGCGGCCCGATCCCCTCGGCCGCTTCGGGCCCTATGGCGGCCAGTACGTGCCCGAAACCCTGATGCCGGCCCTGGCGGACCTGGAGGCGGCCGCCGCCGAGGCCTGGGCCGATCCTGCCTTCACCGAGCGGCTCAACCACCTGCTGCGCACCTATGTGGGCCGGCCCAGCCCGCTCTATGAGGCCGAGCGGCTCAGCGAGCACTACCGCCGCGCCGAAGGCGGACCCCGCATCTGGCTGAAGCGCGAGGACCTCAACCACACCGGCGCCCACAAGATCAACAATGCCCTCGGCCAGGGCTTGCTGGCCCTGCGGATGGGCAAGAAGCGCATCATCGCCGAAACCGGCGCCGGCCAGCACGGCGTGGCCACCGCCACCGTGTGCGCCCGCTTCGGCCTGGAGTGCGTGATCTATATGGGCGCTGAGGACATGCGCCGCCAGGCCCTCAACGTGTTCCGCATGCGCCTGCTCGGCGCCACGGTGCAGCCGGTCACCGCCGGCACCGCCACCCTCAAGGACGCCACCAGCGAGGCGATCCGCGACTGGGTGACCAACGTGGAGACCACCCACTACATCCTCGGCTCGGTGGCCGGCCCCCACCCCTACCCGATGCTGGTGCGCGACTTCCACGCCGTGATCGGTATCGAGGCCAAGCAACAGTGCGCCGAGGCCTTCGGCCGCCTGCCCGATGTGCTGGTGGCCTGCGTGGGCGGCGGTTCCAACGCCATGGGTCTGTTCCATGCCTTCGTGCAGGACCCCTCCGTGCGCCTGATCGGAGTTGAGGCGGCCGGCGAGGGGGTGGCCAGCGGCCGCCATGCTGCCACCATCACCGAGGGTCGAGTGGGTGTCTTGCATGGCGCTATGAGCCTGCTGCTTCAGGACGAAGAGGGCCAGGTGCAGGAGGCCCACTCGATCAGCGCCGGCCTCGATTACCCCGGCGTGGGCCCTGAGCACAGCTACCTCAAAGGGATCGGCCGCGCCGAATACGCCGCCGTCACCGACACCGAAGCCCTCGATGCCCTGCAGCTGCTCTGCCGCCTCGAGGGCATCATCCCCGCCCTGGAAACCGCCCACGCCTTCGCCTGGCTCGAGAAGCTCTGCCCCACCCTGGCCCCCGGTACCGAGGTGGTGCTCAACCTCTCCGGCCGCGGCGACAAGGACGTGAACACCGTGGCCGAGAAGCTGGGGGATCGGATGGGGGCTGGCTAGGGGCCTTCCCCGCGGTTGGATGGTGGCGTTGCCGCCTGCCGATGGACCCCTTCGCTGCCTGGTGGCGCGCGCATGGCTCCACCTATCTGGCCAGCGTGGGCCTCTTCGCCCAGCCCTATGGCCTGGCGAACCTGTCCTTCCAGTTCGATGCGCCGCTGATGGCCACGGCCGTCCTGCTGGCGCTGGCGCCAGCTGCGCCAGATCGACTGCATCGGCCGCCTGCCCCGTTCCCCGGCCTTGGCCCAGGCGATCCGCCGTTTCCACGCCATGCAGGACGGGCCGGTACTGGTGGTGGTGACGCGCTGAGGGATCCAGCTCCCGCCGTCCGGTCGGTAGACGATCAGAGCGGATCCTCCTCCCACGGAAAGCGCGGCAGCTTGTTGAGGGTTTCCTGCATGTTGCGGGCCCAGATCTCCATGGAGCGGGTCACCTGGCTGTGGTCCTTATCCAGCTTGAGGCGGCGGGAGACGCGCAGCTCATCGGCCGGCACCAGGGCGATTTCGAAGGGTGGGCCCACGGTGAGGTTGGAGCGTCGCGTCACGATCTGCGACACCAGGCAGAGGCGGGCCGCATCCTCGAGCGAAAGGCGGTTGTGGCCTACGTAATCGAGGGGCGGCTTGCCATATTTGCTTTCGCCGATCTGCAGGAAGGGGGTTTCCGGCGTGGCCATGATCGCGTTGCCCTGCGGATAGATCAGATAGAGGCCATGGGGCTGGCCGGCGATCTGGCCCCCCAAGATGAAGCTGGCTTCGCCGCTGGCGCCGGCCTGCTGCAGGGGTGTGGAGAAGGCCCGTTGCACGGCCACGCTGAGCCGGCCCACATAGTCGGCCGCCTCGAACAGGTAGCGGGCTGTTAGCAGATCATGGCTCTCGTCTGCGGTGCCGGGGGATCGGGGCGGCGCGGTTGGCGCTGGCCCATCGTTCACGGCGCTAAGGATCTGAGCGGCCGCCTCGGCCTCATCGAGGGCCAGATCCCGGCGGATGCGGTTGAGCACCGCCTGGGTGGTGCCGAGATTTCCCGCCGCCATCAGCACGAACAGCCGATCCGGAGCAGGCTGGAATACATGCATCTTGCTGTAGCTCGAGATGTAATCCACTCCCGCATTGGTGCGGGAGTCGGAAACGAACACCAGTCCGCTCTTGAGCAGGAAGCCAACGCAATAGGTCATGGTCTCAATGCGGTCGTCTTCATCACCTCAGGTCCGCTTCCCCTTTAGCTCAGCAGGCGCTGCAGAATCGAGGCCACAGAATGCACAGCCGAGCGGGCCGTGGCGTAGGCCATCCGCATCGGACCCACCAGGGCCACCTGCCCGCAGGAGCCATCGGCTGTGAGGTAAGGGGCCTGCACCACGGAACATTGGCCCAGGGCGGCGTGGTGATGTTCACTGCCGATCCAGATGCTCCCGCCGGATTCAGCGGCTTCGCCGCCTCCCGGTGGGACCAGCACCTGCTGGGGCCCGCTCTCCACGAGCTGCACCAGGGGCAGCAGGCTCGAGGTGCGGCTGAACTCGGGCTGGGCCAGCAGGCCGCCCAGGCCGGCCGCCACCACCCCGTCGAGGTCGCTCGCTGTGCCGAGTTGGGCATGGCTTTCCAGGGCCAGGCGCAGCAGACCCCCGCTGGCCCCCAGTTGGGCCGGCAGCCGCTCCCAGGCGATGCGGCCGGCGGGGCGGCTGCGCAGTTGTTCATTGGTCCAGCGCTCCAGGAGGGGCAGCTGGTCGGCGCTGCCGCCGGGCAGGCGCAGGTTGAGGCTGGTGGTGAGGGCCGACCCCTGCACCAGGAACACCAGGAGGCGGCCGCTGCTCACCACCAGGCGCACCTCCTGGAGGTGGGGCCGGGGTCGGCGCGGCCGGCTGATCAGGCTCAGTAGGCCGGTGAGGTCGGCCAGGCGGCGTGCCAGGTGCTGCAACAGATCATCGAGGGCCGCCCACTGAAGGCTGATGCCCGCCAGCTCTCGCTCCAGCTGGAGCGCCGCCGCCCCTGGAGAGGGCAGCAGTTCGTCCACGTAGAGGCGGTAGCCCAGTTGGCTGGGGATGCGGCCGGCGGAGGTGTGGGGCTGGGTGAGCAGCCCCCGCTGCTCGAGGGCTCCCATGGCGGAGCGCACCGTGGCCGGGCTGGCGGGGAGGCCAAAGCGCCGCACCAGGATGTGGCTGCCCACCGGTTCCACCGTGTCCACGTAGTGCCGCACGGTCGCCTGGAGCACCTCCTGTTGCCGGCGGGGCAGGCTCTCCAAGGCGCATTGGCAGCGGTGACGCTTGCGATGGTAAGCAGCCCGGGCCCATGGGTGATGCTTTGTCATGGGCGGGGAGCCGGCGGGGCGTCGATCGCCCCGATCCCCCGTTCTGTTCAATACCGCGGCACCGAGGGATCCACCTCCCGGCTCCAGGCCTCGATTCCCCCCTCCACGTTCCACACCTCGGGGTAGCCCCGTTCCTGGGCCAGCCAGCAGCCGAACTGCCAACTCCGCATGCCGGAATGGCAGACCACCGCCACGGGCCTGGCCGGATCGAGCAGGTCGCCGATTCCCTCCATCCAGTCGGCCGACCGACTCAGGGGCAGATGCAGCACCGGGTGGGGCAGGCGGGCCAGCTCCAGTTCCTGGTCCTCCCGCACATCCACCACCTGGATCGGGCTCCCGGTGCGCAGGTGTTCGGCCAGGTCAGGGGCGCTGAGGCGGCCGGGCAGCCGGGGGTCGGTGGTGCTCATGGTGGGCGCCGGGTCGGGCGGGCGTCAGGATGGATCCATCCTGCAAGAGGGGAATGAAGGCCAGGCCTTTCCTGGCGGTGCTGCTGGCCCTGGGCCTGCTGGCCCTTTCCCTGGGCGGCGCCGGCTGGTGGCTGGTGGGGCAGCGGGGCCCCCTCGCCCTCCAGCACCGTGCGGTCGCTTTGCCGCGGGCGGCCCGCTTTGTGCCGCGCCAGGCCCCCCTCAGCCTCTACCTGCTCAGCGATGGGGAGGAACCCGTGGCCTATGCCAGGGCCGTGGCACCGGCCCGCAACCGCCGGCAGGCCGCCGGAGCGATCGAGCGGCTGCGCGATGGCGCCTTTGCCGCAGCGGGCCTCGACTACCCCACGGAGCTGGCCGCCTGGCTCGCCCCCGAGATCGGCCTCGCCCTCTTTGATCTTCCGTATGGGGATCCCGGCGCCGTCCCGGGGGCCGGGAACTGGCTGCTGGCCCTGCGCAGCCGCGATGGTGAGGGCGCCCGCCATTTCGTACAGCGCTTCTGGCAGACCCGCAGCCTGGCCGGCACCGATCTGCAGGTCAGCCGCTACCGGGGGATGGGCCTGATCAGCGGCCGTGGTGCCCTGCTCGGCCGCCAGCCACTGCCTCTGGCCACCGCCCTGGTCGATGACGACCTGCTGCTGATCGCCTCCGGCCGAGGGGTGCTGGAGCAGGCCCTCGATGTCTCCCAGATCGATGAGCTCAACCAGGGCGCCGATCCTGCCCTGCGTCAGCGGCTGGCGGACCTCGGCGAGGGGGCGGCCCTCGTGGTGGCGCGGGCTGCCGGTCTGGCCGAGGGGTTGGGCCTGCCGGTTGATCCGGGGTCCGCGGGCCAGCTGTTGGCCAGCCTCCGCCTCGATGGGCCCTCCCTCTGGCTGGAAGCCCTTGTCGACCGTCCCGGCGTTGGGCCGTTCGGCGGCGAGGTACCGGAGGCCACCTCGATGGCCGTGCGCCGCGCCCTGGTGGCGGCGGCCCCCGCCGCCACGGAGCGGCTGGGCGTGCTCCAGAACCCGGCGGCCCTGCTCACCGACCCCTTGCTTCGCCCCCTGGTGGAACGGGTGGCGGCCCTGGTTCCCGGGGCTGGCCCCCTGCCCCCCCTGCTGGTGGCCGCCGCCGATGGGCCCCTGGTGGTGGCCGAAGCGCCTGCCGGCTGGCTGATGGCCTCACCGCCGGACCGGCCGGCCCCCGCGGCCCTCGAGACTCCCCTGGCCGCCGCCGGCCTGATCCCGGCGCCGCTGGAGGTGGAGGGCCGCCCGGTCACCGTCTGGACCCGGCTGGTGGCCGGCCGCGGCGCCCGCCCCGACCGGGAGGGCGTGGATCGCCTCCAGGCGCCCCTTGAGGGCTGGCGCGGTGACCAGGACGGCCAGGCCCTGTGGGGGCGCAGCCTGACCCTGCTGGAGGCAGCCGGAGACGGGCGAGGGGCCCAGCGCCGTGAACGGCAGCTCGAGGCCCTGGATCGTCCTGCTGCCCCGCTGCAGTGGGCGCTCGCCGCCGAGCCCGCCCGCTCCCTGCTGCGCGATTGGTTGCCCTGGAGGCGCCTCTCCACCCTGGCCGGTGGCCCCTTGGATGGTCCCCTGCGGGGCTTGGCCCTGGCCGTGGAACCCGGGGCCGATGGCCTGAGGCTGCGGGCCCGGCTCGAATTCGGATCGGGCTCATGAGCGTGATCAGCCCGCTTCACCGCTCCAGAGACACCTGACACGGCAGTTCTATGGCACCTTCCGGCCCCCTCCAACTCCTGCTGGTGCGCCACGGCATTGCCGAAGACCGCAGCGAAGGGCGACGCGATGGCCTGCGGGCCCTCACCCCCGCAGGCCGCCGCCGCACCACGGAGGTGCTGGAAAGGGTCGTGGCCCTGGGCCTGGTGGCGGACCGGCTGGTGTCCTCCCCCCTGGTGCGTGCCCGCCAGACCGCTGAGATTGCCCTAAGCGCCGGCCTGGCACCGGGTCTGGAGCTGGCCACGGCCCTGGAGCCCGGCGCCGATCCCCTGCCGTTGCTGGCGCGCTGGCTGGCCTCCACCCCCCCCGCCGTGGCGCCCCAGTCGTTGGGGTTGCACCCACCCGAAGCGGATCCAGCCCCCGCGGCCGACCCCTCCGCGGCTGCAGCGGCGGGGCCTCTGCGTTTGGCCCTGGTGGGCCATGAACCCGACCTGGGGGATCTTGCCGCCAGGCTTTTGGGGGCTCCCCCGGGATCGATCGCCCTGCGCAAGGCCGGCCTGGCCGTGCTCGTTTTGCCCCGTTCCGCCCAGGCTCGGCTGGGGGATCAGGCGGCGGGAGGTGCCTGGCGCCTGCAGCTGCTGCTCACGCCCAGGGCTTTGCTGGCCTAGCGGTGGTAGCCACTGGCAGCCTGCGCTACGGCGACGAGGCTGCCGGCACGCCTAGGTTCGCCACACCGGATCTTCACGGCACCTGGCATGGCGGCGAAAACCACCCCTGAGGCAGCCACCACCACCCCTGAGACCGCCGCCGCCGTTCAACCGGCGGCGGCATCCGCCCTGTCGGCGTTCCGGCCAGGCCTTGAGGGCGTTCCCGCCACCCAGTCGGCCATCTGTGACATCGATGGCCAGCGCGGGGTGCTCACCTACCGGGGTGTGCCGGTGGACCAGCTCGCCCGCAACAGCAGTTTCCTGGAAACGGCCTACCTGCTGATCTGGGGCGAATTGCCCACCATTTTCCAGCTCAACGACTTTCAGCAGGAGGTGCAGATGCACCGGCGGGTGAGCTTCCGCATCCGCGACATGATGAAGTGCTTTCCGGCCTCGGGACACCCGATGGATGCGCTCCAGGCCAGCGCCGCCTCCCTGGGGTTGTTCTATTCCCGCCGCGCCCTCTACGACCCGCAATACGTCACCGAGGCGGTGGTGCGGCTGATCGCCAAGATCCCCACGATGGTGGCGGCCTTCCAGCTGATCCGCAAAGGCCAGGACCCGATCCAGCCCCGCGACGACCTCGCCTATTCGGCCAACTTCCTCTACATGCTCACCGAGCGGGAGCCCGATCCCCTGGCGGCCCGCATCTTCGATTCCTGCCTGATCCTCCACGCCGAGCACAGCCTCAACGCCAGCACCTTCAGCGCCCGCGTCACCGCCAGCACCCTCACCGACCCCTATGCGGTGGTGGCCTCGGCGGTCGGAACTCTGGCCGGTCCACTCCACGGCGGCGCCAATGAGGACGTGCTCGACATGCTGGAGCAGATCGGCACGGTGGATCGGGTGGAGGCTTGGCTCGACGAGGCGATCGCCTCGAAGCAGAAGATCATGGGCTTCGGGCACCGGGAATACAAGGTGAAGGATCCCCGGGCCGTGATCCTGCAGGGCGTGGCCGAGGATCTGTTCGTGCGTTTTGGCCACGACAGCATGTATGACGTGGCCCGGCGCCTTGAGGAGGTCGCCGCCGACCGCCTCGGCCCGAAGGGCATCTATCCCAACGTGGATTTCTATTCCGGCCTGGTGTACCGCAAGCTCGGCATCCCCCGGGATCTGTTCACGCCGATCTTCGCCATCGCCCGCACCGCCGGCTGGCTGGCCCACTGGCGCGAGCAGCTCGGCGCCAACCGTATCTATCGTCCCACTCAGATTTACACCGGATCGGCCGAGCGCCCCTGGCTCCCCCTGGAGAGCCGGACCGCTGCCACCTGAACGCCTCCCCCCCAGCCCAGCTGGGGGGGGCCTAACGTCCCCCCATCTGCCCCATCAGCCATGCAGACCATTGCGGTCGTGACTCCGGGCCTTGACCTGCAGACCAGCTTCCTCGACCTGCTGGAAGGTTTCGGTCTCAGCGAGGGGCTGGCCCACTTGCTCTGGCTGCCCCTGCCGATGGTCACCGTGCTGGTGGCCGCCGTGGTGGGCGTGCTGGTGAACGTCTGGCTGGAGCGCAAGATCTCGGCCGCCGCGCAGCAGCGGATCGGTCCGGAGTATGCGGGCGCTCTCGGGGTGCTGCAGCCGATCGCTGATGGCCTCAAGCTGCTGTTCAAAGAGGACATCATCCCGGCCAAGGCCGATGGCCTGCTCTTCACCCTCGGCCCGGTGCTGGTGCTGGTGCCGGTGATCCTCAGCTGGCTGGTGGTGCCCTTCGGCCAGAACCTGCTGATCAGCAACGTGGGCGTGGGGGTGTTCCTCTGGATCGCCCTGAGCAGCATCCAGCCGATCGGCCTGCTGATGAGCGGCTATTCCAGCAACAACAAGTATTCGTTGCTCGGCGGTCTGCGGGCGGCGGCCCAGTCGATCAGCTATGAGATTCCGCTCGCTCTGAGCGTGCTGGCGATCGTGATGATGAGCAACTCGCTCAGCACGGTCGACATCGTGAACCAGCAGACCGGTGCTGGCATCTTCAGCTGGAACATCTGGCGCCAGCCCGTTGGCTTTCTGGTCTTCTGGATCTGTGCTCTGGCCGAGTGCGAGCGCCTCCCCTTCGACCTCCCCGAGGCCGAGGAGGAGCTGGTGGCCGGCTACCAGACCGAGTACGCCGGCATGAAGTTCGCCCTCTTCTACCTGGGCAGCTACATCAACCTGGTGCTCTCGGCCCTGCTGGTTTCGGTGCTGTATCTCGGGGGTTGGGGCTTCCCGATTCCGGTCGAATGGTTCGCAGGCCTGCTGGGTCAGTCGGTGGATGCTCCCGTGGTGCAGGTGATCACCGGCAGCCTCGGCATCGTGATGACCGTGCTCAAGGCCTACCTGCTGGTGTTCTTTGCGATCCTGCTGCGTTGGACCGTGCCGCGGGTGCGGATCGACCAACTGCTCGATTTGGGCTGGAAGTTCCTGCTGCCGGTGGCGCTGGTCAACCTGCTGGTCACCGCCGCCCTGAAGCTGGCCTTCCCGGCCGCCTTCGGAGGCTGACCGGCCGCGCCGCGCCGGCGCCGGCCCGGCCATAACCCTGGTGCGCTCTTCAGCGGCTGCGCCAAATCCCCTTTCCGGCCGCCATCATGGGGGCCACCCCGTTCCCTGAGCTCCCCTCCCCCCATGTTCGGGTTCCTCAAAAAAGTCGGCGACTACACCCAGGATGCGGTGGGCGCTGCCAAATACATCACCCAGGGTCTGGGGGTCACCTTCGACCACCTGCGCCGCCGGCCGATCACGGTGCAGTACCCCTACGAAAAACTGATCCCCTCCGAGCGCTACCGCGGTCGCATCCACTACGAGTTTGATAAGTGCATCGCCTGTGAGGTGTGCGTGAGGGTCTGCCCGATCAACCTGCCGGTTGTGGATTGGGTCATGAACAAGGCCACCAAGAAGAAGGAGCTGCGCAACTACTCAATCGATTTTGGGGTGTGCATCTTTTGCGGCAACTGCGTGGAGTATTGCCCCACCAACTGCCTCTCGATGACCGAGGAGTACGAGTTGGCGGCCTTCGATCGCCACAGCCTCAACTATGACAACGTCGCCCTCGGCCGCCTCCCCACCAGCGTCACGAGCGATCCGGCCGTGCTGCCCCTGCGGGAATTGGTCTACCTGCCCAAGGGTGTGATGGATCCCCACGATGTGCCCGCCACCGCGCCGCGGGTCGGCAGACTCCCCGAGCAGGTGCTCGAAACCCTCCCCAAGGCCGCTCCCGCTCCCAGCGCGGACGCCGCAGCCCCCGCCGCCACCGAATCCACCGGTTCCGACGCATGACGATCGCCTCCACCACTCAGCTGATCTGCTTCCTGGTGCTGGCCGCCACCCTGGTGGGGGGCTCGCTCGGGGTGGTTCTGCTGCCCAACATCGTCTATTCCGCCTTCTTGCTGTGCGGTGTGTTCCTTTCGATGGCAGGGCTCTACCTGCTGCTCAACGCCAGCTTCGTGGCTGCCGCCCAAGTCCTGGTGTACGTGGGCGCGGTGAACGTGCTGATCCTGTTCGCGATCATGCTCGTGAACAAGAAGGAAACCCTCGCCGACATTCCCGGCCTGCTGTTGCGGCGCGTCCTCTCCGGGGCGGTGTGCGTCGGACTTTTCGCGCTGCTGATCCGGGTCTCCTTCACCACCGATTGGGCCCTCCCCGGCCCCATCCCGGTGGGTGAAGAGGCCACCATCCGGATCGGGGAGCACCTGTTCAGCGATTACCTGCTGCCTTTCGAACTGGCTTCGGTGCTGCTGCTGATGTCGATGATTGGTGCGATCGTGCTGGCACGTCGCGATGTGTTCAGCAGCGACGTGATCACTGGCCAACCGGTGGACCAGGGTCTGATCGAGAAGGCCCGCACCCCGCTTCTGCTCGAGAAGCCCGCCCTGGAGAAAACCCCATGACCTTCGCCCTGGTTCTTCCCGGTTTCAGCAACGGGATTCCCCTGCAGGCCTACCTCGCCCTGGCCGCCGTGCTGTTCTGCACCGGGGTGTGGGGCCTGATCAATAGCCGCAACGCCGTTCGGGTGCTGATGAGCATCGAGCTCATGCTTAATGCCGTGAACCTCAACCTGATGGCCTTCTCCAACTTCCTGGATGGTCAGCTCATTCGCGGTCAGGTGTTCGCCATCTTTGTGATCACCGTGGCCGCGGCTGAGGCGGCGGTGGGTCTGGCGATCTTGCTCTCCTTGTATCGAAACCGCGAAACGGTGGACATGGAGCGTTTCAATCTCCTGCGTTGGTAGCCAGGCTGGAACGGCCTGATCTGCGGCGTTTCGCCCCATGCGGCTCGAAAAGGTCTGGTTGATCCTGCGCAGCGGCAGCCGCGGCGCCCAGCTTCAGGCTCGCCGCTGTGCTGAAGATCTCCGCTCGCGGGGTATCGGCGTGATCGTGGCGGCCAGTGGCCTGGCCCAGAATCCCTTCCCGGCCCTGCTGGCCACCGAAGCTGGTCCACCCGATCTGGCCTTGGTGCTCGGCGGCGATGGCACGGTGCTCGGGGCGGCCCGCCACCTCGCCCCCTACGGGGTTCCGATCCTCAGCTTCAACGTTGGGGGCCACCTGGGCTTTCTGACCCATGAACGCAGCCTGCTGCGGCTTGCCGAGGAGGGCTCCGCTGAACCCTGCCTCTGGCAGCGTCTGCTGGAGGATCGCTTCGCCCTGGAGCGCCGCATGATGCTCGAGGCCCGCATCGAGCGGGGTGACGGGGTAAGCGCCACCGCGGCCGCCCGCGGCCGGGCGCTCAGCACCGCTGCCGATGTCGATGCCGATGGTCCCCACGGCGCCCTCAACGACTTCTATTTCCGGCCCTGCCTCGATGAGGTGTCGCCCACCTGCCTGCTGGAGCTCGAGATCGATGGGGAGGTGGTGGACCAATACCGCGGCGACGGCCTGATCATCGCCACCCCCACCGGCTCCACCGGTTATTCCATGGCGGCGGGGGGGCCGATCCTCCATCCCGGCATCGAGGCCATCGTGCTGAATCCGATCTGTCCGATGAGTCTCTCCAGCCGGGCCGTGGTGGTGCCCCCCCGCTCGAGGCTCACGGTGTGGCCCCTCGGGGAGAGCAGCCGGCGGGTGAAGCTCTGGAAGGATGGGGCCCACGCCAGCCTCCTCGATCCTGGCGATCGCTGTGTGGTTCAGCAGGGGCCCCATCCGGCCCTGCTGCTCCAGTTGGAGCAGAGCCCCTCCTACTACCGCACCCTCACCCACAAGCTGCATTGGGCCGGCAGCCTCACCAATGGCGAGGCGTCCTCGAACTAGGGCGCACCCCGATGCTCCCCGCGCAGCTTCCCTCCGTTGGACTCCTCGGTTGATGCAGCAGGCCCTCGTGCGCCGGCACGGCCTCCAGGCCAGGATCTGCTCCACAATGCTCCTTTCCCGGCGACCGCTGGTCGCGGCAGGACGTGGCCCTGGAGATCGAACGACGCTTTCTGGTGATGGGGGAGGGATGGCGCCAGCACAGCCTCTGGGCGCGGAGCCTGCGCCAGGGTTATCTGGCGGCAGTCGCCGAGGGCCTCACCGTGCGGGTGCGCACCAGCTCGCCCCTGCGGGAACCCGGCACGCCGCAAGCAGCCGAGGCTGGAGGCAGCGCTCCGGAGGCCTTTCTCACCATCAAGGCCCCTCCCGATGCCGGCTTCAGTGGTCCGGCTCTCTGCAGGCTGGAATTCGAGTATCCGATTCCCCTGGACGATGGAGAGGAGCTGCTGGGCCTGGCGGCGGCTTCGCTGAGCAAACGGCGCCATGGCCTAAACCTGCCCGGTGGTGACTGGGTGCTGGATGTGTTCGAGGGTCACAATGCCCCTCTGGTGCTGGCGGAGGTGGAACTTGCCAGCGCCGATCAGGCCGTGTTGATTCCCTCCTGGTGCGGGCGGGAGGTCAGCGGTCGCCATGACCTGAGCAATGCCGCCCTGGCTCACCATCCTTTCGCTCACTGGAGCGCGGCCGAGCAGCGCGAACTTCTCGATGGTTAAGGTGGCAGCGATGCAAGCTGCAGCGCCCCGAGCGGAGCGGAGATTGACGATGACAGGCCTTTACGACGACCAGGGAGTGCTGCGCTGTTCCGGCAGGGATTCGGCCGACTGCCTGGCCTATGCCGAGCTGTTCGGCCTTACCGCCGATCGCTACAGCCTCGCGGCCTTAGAGGCTCCCCGCCCGCGCCTATCGGCCCGCCAGAGCCACGGGGCCCGCACCGCGGGGCTCGCCTCAAGTTGAGCTGGATCCGGAGGATCAGGGCTGGGCTGGCCGGCCTGTGCCGGCGCCACTGACTGGACCGGTGGATCCGAGGGGGGGCAGAAGGCAACAGTTGAAGCCATCGCGGCAGATTTTGCCGTTGTCCATGGCCCAGTTGATCAGCCCCACCCGGTTCTTGGAGCCGGTTTTGGTGAAAATGTTGCTCACGTGGTTGTCCACCGTGCGCTTGCTGATCATCAGCTGGGCTGCGATCTCTTGGTTGGTGAGGCCGGTGGCCATCAGTTCCACGATCTCCAATTCCCGCTCCGAGAGATCGCTGCGGCCTGTGGCGGTGGATCCGGCCGCCCGGGAAGGCTCGTCAGGCCCAGGTCCCTGGCTGGTGCGCTCCGGTGACCCGCGCTCGGGCATGCCCTGCTCCGCCTTGATCATTCACTTTAGGCAGGACTCTGCTGCATGATGGGCTCCTAAAGGGGGAGGGGCGTGCTGCTCCAGGACGCACTGCAGGCTGGTCGATTTTCGCTCACCGCCGAGGTCACCCCGCCTCGCGGGGGGGATCCCTCCAGGGCCCTGGAGCTGGCATCCTTACTGCGGGGACGGGTCCATGCGGTCAACGTGACCGATGGCAGCCGGGCGGTGATGCGGATGAGCAGCCTGGCCCTCTGCCGCCTGCTGCTGGAGGCCGGCATCGAGCCGGTGCTTCAGATGACCTGTCGCGACCGTAACCGCATTGCCCTGCAGGCCGATCTCTTGGGGGCCCATGCCCTCGGCATCCGCAACCTGCTCTGTCTCACCGGGGATCCGGTGCGGGCCGGCGATCAGCCGGCGGCTCGGCCGGTGAATGAGCTCGAGTCGGTGCGCCTGCTCCAGTTGGTCGGGCGCTGCAATGCTGGGCTGGATCCGGTGAAAGGCTCCATGCCCGACGGCCCCACCCTCCTGTTTCCGGGAGCCGCGGCTGATCCGCAGTCACCCAGCTGGAGTGGTCTGGCCTCCCGGGTGCGTCGCAAGCAGGCTGCCGGCGCCCGTTTTCTGCAGACCCAGATGGTGATGGATGGGGCGGCCCTGCGGCGTTTCGTGGAGGAGATCACCGCGCCGCTCGGGCTTCCGGTGCTGGCGGGGGTGTTTCTGCTTAAGTCGGCCCGCAATGCCCTCTTCATCAACCGTGTGGTGCCCGGCGCCTGCATCCCTGACGCGGTGATCGCCCGCCTGGAGGCGGCGAAGGATCCGGCGGCGGAGGGGGTGGCGATCGCCGCCGAGCAGGTGCATGCCTACAGCTCCATCGCCCAGGGGGTGCATCTGATGGCGGTGAAGGCCGAGGAGCGTATCCCTCTCATCCTCGATCAGGCCGGAATCGAGCCCCTCGCCTAGCCAGGCTTCGGTGGACCTCAGCCGGCCTTCAGGGCGAGATCGCTGCCCAGGAGTTTGGCCATCGCTTGTTGCTGGGGGGAGGGGGAGAGCACGTCCTGGCGGCGAGCATCGGTGATCAACCAATCGAGGGCGGCTTCCTGTAGATCGAAATGGTCGCCGTTGCGGTCCACGCAGTAGCGTCCGAACACAAGTTTCTCGACAAGACGCGCACCGGCGCCGATGCGCGAATAATCGAAGATGATCGAGTTGTCGATCGTGGCACCCTCGCAGATATGGCAGCTTGGACCGATCATCGCCGGTCCGATGATGGTGGCTCCGTCTTCGATTCGGGTCATGCCACCCACATAAATGGGACCCTCCACTGTGATCTTGTCCCAATTGGCCGCCACATTCAGGCCCGTATAGATGCCTGGCCTCACCTCCACTCCGGGGATCTGCACCTGGCGCACATGGCCCTGGAGCACACTGCGAATGGCTTGCCAGTAGTCGGGCACTTTGCCGATATCCACCCATTCAAACTCCATCGGCAACGCGTAGAAGGGAGCGCCGGCCTCGACCAGCTTGGGGAAGAGATCCGAGCCGATGTCGAAGGGTTCACCACTTGGGATGTAGTCCAGAACTTCCGGCTCGAAGATGTAGATCCCAGTGTTGATCATGTCGCTGGCGGCTTCCTCAACCGCCGGTTTTTCCTGGAAGGAGAGCACGCGGCCATCGGGGTCGGTCACCACGACCCCATAGCTGCTCACCTGATCGCGAGGGACACGCTTGGTGATCAGGCTCGCCATGGCACCCTTGGCACGGTGACGGCGCACGGCCTCACTGAGGTCAAGATCGATTAGTGCATCACCGCAGAGCACCACGAAGGTGTCATCGAAGAACGGTTGAAAGTCTTGGATGCGCTTGAGCCCACCGGCGGAACCTACGGCATCACCGATGAGTTCACCATCCTCGATCCTGCCTTCAAAGCTGTAGGCGATCTGGACACCGAATCGCTGGCCATCGCGAAAATAGTTTTCGATTTCCTCGGCCAGGTGAGAAACATTCACCATGATCTGGTCGAAGCCGTGCTGGCGCAGCAATTCGAGCAGAAATTCCATTACTGGCTTCTGCAAGATCGGGATCATCGGCTTGGGCGTGGTGTGGGTGATCGGACGCACGCGTGTGCCCTTGCCGGCCGCCAGGATCATCGCCTTCATCGGCGTTGACTTGCTCAGATTGGTGGGGTCAGCCTACGGACCTGCTTCAGGCTGCCCGGGCTTCCAGAGCCGGCCCCCCATCTGGCCCCTGGCCACTGAGAACCGGCACCGCGGCTGCGATTTCGAGCTCGCTGAGGCGCCGCAGCAGCAGGCTGCCGTACAGGCCACCATCCTGCTGCAGTTCCAGCTTGCCCTGGGCCGAGAGAAAGAGAAGGGCCCAGAACACCCCCACCCGGTCCCGATCCAGGTCGTCCGCCGAGAGGAGTGCCGCCGCGCTCCAGGCCTCCACCAGCTCATCGAAACCCACCCAGCGCTGGTCGCGGGCGGCATGCCACTCAAGGAGAAAGAGGCTCAGGGCCGCCGTGGTTTCCGGCAGCTTCTCCCGGTGGGCCAGGGCGCTCACCTGGGCAATGGCCGCCGTTTCGCTGTAGGCCCGCCCGCGGGGGCGGGGGCGGGATCGGGGCCCCTCCTGCTCCAGCCGTTCGGCGATCTCTTCAAGCTGGCGGATCAGTTCGCCAAGGGTCACCGGCCGCTGCAGGGGCGGCGGGGCCACCGGGCGCCGCCGCAGGTGGTTCTCCGGCCGGCGGGGCAGCGCCATGGTTGGCGCGCTCAGGCCGTCAGCGGGATCTTCGAAGCCGAATGGATCTTCGAACACCGGTTCCGGCGGGAAGGTGGCGGCCTCCAGCACCTCCGCCTTCAGGCCCACCAGCACCGAAGCCGCCAGAAAGGCCTCACTGCATTCTGCTAGATCGCGCTCAAAGCTGCCCCCTTGGGCGGACGCCAGGCGGGGCAGGGCGATCCGCTGGCGCAGCTGATCGAGGAAGCCATCGATCACCCCGATCACATCCACATCCCAGGGGTCGATCTCGCCCCGTTCGGCGGCGTCCTGGAGCAACCGGATGGCTAGCCTCGCTCCTGCTTCTGCCACTGCTTCCGCCGCGCTCCGAAGCCCACATGCGATTCACGGTATCGGCTGGGACCGTCGCCGTCACGCCCGCAGCATTCGGTGACGGAGAGCCCAGGGCTCAGTCCACGGCGATCGAAACGGTCTCAGGGGGGGCGCTGCTGCCGCCGGCGGCCGGCAGCAGGCCCAGTTGGGCATCCACGGTGGCCCGATAGCGCTGCAGATCGTTCTCCAGTTCCTGGATGCGCACCTGCTGGGCCTCCAGGTCGCCGCTCTCTTGAAGAGTTTCCACCTTCTTCACCACACCGCTCCACACCGTGAAGATCCAGGCCGCGGTGGCCCCGATGCCACCCACCAGCAGCAACAGAACGGCCAGGGGAAGGGTGGTGGCCATGCCCGGCAAGAAATGGACCGTGGTCGGCGCCGTGTTCTCGAGGGTGAAGGTCACTGCCGCCAGGCCGAAACTGAAGATCAGCAGGAAATTCAGCTGCCGCATCGCTGGGTTGGCTCGTGATGTCCTGAGGGTATCGAGGCGATCGCTTCATCAGTGATCGGGCCGCGAGGCCGCAGAACTTTGTTACCCCGCCCCGGGGATCAGATCCCTCGATCAGCCGGGGCTGGGCGTGAGGGCGGGAGCCTCGAAGACTGGGGGAAGGGCCATGGCGGTGGACTCCGGAAGCTGTGTTGAGCCGGCTCGGGAATCCATACAAAAATTCGGTGGCTCTCGTGCCAAGGACGAGAGCCACCGAGCTGGATTGAAGAACTGATGGGCTTGTTAAGAAAGGATCGAGATCCAGAAGGAGCTCGATCCCAGCGGATCGGGGTCAGAGGATGAAGCCAACAACGGTCAAGTTGGGGGCGCCGGTCAAGCTGATTTCCATGTCGGCGTTGTTGTTGCCGGTGTTGTTGAACTGAATGAGGCCGCCCCCTGCGTAGCGGATCTGACCGAGAGTCGAGAAGTTGGCTACACCGATGAAGGTGAAAGCTTGGTTGCCAGCGAGGGTCGTGTTGGCGTCAATGGGGGAAACGTCGATCTTGTCGAGCAACGTGTTGAAGTCAGTGATGGTGTCGCGAGTGTTACCGACCGGTGACTCAGCTGTCGCGAGGTAGATGAAGCGGTCGTTGCCAAGGCCCCCTGTGAGCCGATCACTGCCGACGCCGCCGGTGATGAAGTCATCGCCGGCGTTGCCGGTGATCACGTCGTTACCGGCAGCACCGTTGATGGTGTCGTTGCCGGCGCCGCCGTTAAGGATGTCATTGCCGGCGGTACCGTTGATGACTTGGCCTGCTACTGCTCCGTCGTCATTGAGGATGGTGGACGTGGCGGCGACGGCGCCCAGGACGAAGGTGGCGTTGGCGCTGACAGGATTTGCAAGCGCTAGCTGGAACGTTTCGTTCTGCTCAACGGTAGTGTCGCCCTGCACCAGCACGGGGATGGTGGTGCTGGTCTGGCCGGCGAGAATCGTGGCCGTGCCGGTGGGCAGGACGCCGTTAAGGAAATCCGCAGCATTGGCAGGGTTAACACCGTTGCCCGTCACGGCGTAAGTGAACGTGGTGTTGGACACACTTGCCGTGCTGAGGCTGGCCGTGAAGGTGTGCGTCGTCGTGCCGGCGTTGCCTTCATTGATCCCTGCAACCGGACCGCTCAAGGAGAGTGTGATTGGAGCCAGGATGAAATCGGCGGGCGCGAGGGTAGTGACGCCGGTCAGGCCGATCTGGAAATCGGCGGCCAAATTGGCGTCGATGTTGCCGTAGAGCACGCCGGCATTGAAGCGCAGTTGGTTAGCGGCAGTGAAGGCCGCTGCCCCGATGTACCTGAGATAGGAATAGCCAGGGGCACTGAAGTCGAGCTTGTCCGTGCCGGTGAGGAAGTCGGTGATCGTTTCGAGGAAGAGCGGTCTATTGCCGATCTCAGCAATGTTGCTACCGAAGACAAAGCGATCGGCGCCGGCGCCACCCGTCATCGTGTCAAAACCCTCGCCACCGTTCATGGTGTCGTTGCCGGCACCACCATTGAGACTGTCGTTGCCGAGCAGACCCAGCAGGGTGTTGGCACTTGCGTTACCGATGATGGTGTTGTCGAGGTTGTTACCGGTGCCCACGAGGGCGCCGACGTTGCGCAATGTCAGGTTCTCGAGGTCACCGGCAAGTGTGTAGTTGACAGCGGCATCGACGATGACGCTGTCGGTGCCACCGCCGCCGAGTTCAATGATCACATCGGCGACATTATCGACGATATAAATATCATTGCCGAGCGTGCCTTCCATCGTGTCGGCACCGACGCCGCCGTCGATTGTGTCATCGAAGCCGGTGCCGATGAGGACATTGGCACCAGCGTTACCGAGAATCTCGAGGCCGAGGTTGAGGCCCACATTGGCGAGGCTGGCATCGATGTTGATGGCGGCAAGACCGGTGCGATCGGCGGTGTTGAGAAGGCCGGTGCCGATCACCAGACGCTCAATGCCGCTGAAAATCTGGGCGACACCGAGATTGTTGACGGCGCCGATGACGATGTTGTCGGCCACGGTCTGGGTGAAGCGCACCTCGTCAATGGCCAGGCCATTGCCGACGCGGAAGCTGGGGCCTTTGTTCACCAACTCCAACTGGGTGAGGCCGGTGTCGCCGAAGTCCTCGAAATTGAACAGAGCGCCACTTTCGACGATGTAAAGATCATCGCCATAGCCGCCGTTCATGTCGTCGCGGCCACCGAGAGCGGCGCCACCGGTTCCGGGGACCAGGATGTCGTGGCCGCTTTCGCCCAGCATTTTGTCCCAGCCACCGCCGCCGAACATGGTGTCGTTGCCATCGGAGCCGTGCATCACGTCGTCGATCGCGGCCACGGCCACGGCCGGCTCTGGATCAAGCACGCCGAGCACGACGATGCCGTCGCCGCCGTACATCAGGTCATCACCAGCACCGCCGTTGATGAGGTCGGCATCGAGTCCGCCGTACATGGTGTCGTTGCCTTCGGCACCGAACATCAAATCGGCGCCGATACCGGCACGCAAGATGTCATTGCCGAGTTCGCCGTAGAGCATGTCGTTCTCGGCGCCGCCATCGATGACGTCGTCGCCATCCCCGGCGTGGAGGAAGTCAACACCACTTTCGCCGTTGATGGTGTCGTTGCCGGCTTCGCCATAGATGGCGTCGTTACCGCCGCCGCCGGAGATCACATCGGCGAGGGCAGTGCCGATGATCACCTCGCTGGCGTTGCCGATGCCATTGGGATTGAGCACGCCGCGAGCATCGACGTAGGTGCCTGGATTGCCAACGTAGATCTGGTTAGCAGCTGTGGTTCCGACATAACCGGAACGGCCGATGGAGGCAGGTACCAGGATGCCAGCGGTGTCAAACACCAGTTGATCGGTGACTGAGGCCTGCAGGTCTGCCAGGGTTGCCACCCGGGCTGGTTGGCTCGCATCCGCCATTTCGACCCTTTGATCGGGAACAGAGAAGATGTCGGAATAGAGGTTCTTGGCGCCGGTATTGCGCATCACCAGATCCGCCATCAACGTGCCGTCGATGCCGTCATTGAAGAACTCGGTAGCTGGTACCCGGCCCAGGTAATAGAAGTTGTCGCCACCCTGCAGTGCCATGTTCTGCATGGCGAAGACGGCATCAAACAAGGGGCCAAGCATGCCGCCTACCACCTCGCGCTCCGCCAGGCCGCCGATCCAGGCGTCGATGAAGTTGTAGTCCTTGTTGGCGGTGCCGCCGGTTCCCATCCAGGTGGGGTCCGCGAAGGCTGCCGAAGCCGCCGCCTTCAGGGCGTCCATGTACGCCGTCTGCTCGGCTGGAACGAGGCTTTCGCGCAGGGCGTACCACTGAGCCAGCGTGGTGTAGGTGCTGTAGGGCGCTCCAGCTGCGGTGCGGGCAGCGGCACCGAACTTGGTGAAGAGATCATCAGCGGCATAGGCCATCATGAAGTTCTTCACCGTGGCGTTCTGGTCATCCAGGCTGCCTTTGAGCGCGTTGCGGAAGCTGATCCAGCTGTTGTAAGGATTGAGGGTGGGCTGCAGCAAGGCGGGTGCCAGGGGCTGGACGGCGGCCCGCATTTCGTTGAGCGTTGGCTGACCTGAATCCCGACCCCGCACAATGTTGAGCGTGCCCAGATCAAGCGGTTGGCCCAACAGGTTGTCGCGCAGGGCATCGACGATCTTTTCATCAATGCGCATGCCCACCTGATCGGAGCTGCCCTGGGCAATCTGGCCCGCCGTGGTACCAGGTAGATAGCTCTGCGGATCGGTGAAGGCGGCGATCAGGCTTGTGTTGATGTCCACCTGGATCTTGTCGGCGGCCAGGCCGGTGGCCCCTGTGGTGGCTAGGCCTGCGCTGGTGAAGGAGAAGCTGTTGGCGTTGATCCTGGTGATCGTGTAAGTGCCGTTCAGCTGGAGCGGGGTGATGCCGCCGATCGCCAGATCGACCCCTTTGATCGTTACCGTTTTGCCTGTCTGGAGGCCATGGTTCAGAAGGTTCACGGTGATCAGCCCTGAGCCAGCGGTGGTGACCAGGTTCGAGCCGTTGATCAGCTGCCGCATCCCCAAGGCATCGGGGAGCATGGAGTGGCCGAGCCGGTAAACGCAGTTGGCGAATTCTGAGGAGATGCTGGCATCAATCAGGGGATTGACACCGGCGAAGCCGGCGATATTGGGGCTAAGTTTACGGTTGAATTCAGCAAAAATCATGTGCTGGTAGGTCATCTCAACCTTCAACTTCGCCTCCTGGAAGAGGTCTTCACCCGTGATATTGGTGGTCACATTGGTGAGGGGATCGGTCCAGACCCATCCGCCTGAGGGCTGCTCGCCCGTGAGGCCAAGCGAAGCCTTCAGGTCGGTGAGCACCCGGTTGTGCTCGTTGAGGAACACCTCGTGAATCTGGGTGAGGCCGATGTTTTCATTCATCCGGCCATCGCCGGAAACGAAGTGGGCATTCAGGACGCTGGGATCGACAAGATCACGAACCGAGCCAACGGCGGGATTGGTATTGAATCCTGACTGTCCAGGTTGTACGAGTGGGCCTTGCCAGTTGAAGCGTTTGTCGTTCAACCAGGCATGGCGCGTCGTCGCCAGCACGTAGGCGGTTGGATCCGCACTGGTTGCGGGATCGCGGGCCAGGTCGGTGTCTTTGACATAGACGGAGTCGCCGGTCACCTTGTTAAGAGCGAGCAGCTGGGGCATGCCGTCGGCACCAAGAAGGGGCTGGCCGAAACCATCCAGGGCCACCTGCGGGATGAGGGCTTGGTCGGCGTCATGCAGGGTGATGCCTAGCTTGGCGGCATTGGCCTTGAGCAGGGCCCAGGTGGCGACCCCTGATTTGGTTTCGCCATTGACCGTGACGCCGGAATTGAGCAGTCGCCCGGTGATCAGCTCATTCCAGGTTGGTGTCAGCGCCGCGTTGCCGGGCTGGGCTTTCCAGGTGGCGACATCGAGGTATTCCCGCAGGAACACGGTGCGGCTGTCATCGGAGCCGATGTTCTGGCTGTTGTCGATGAAGGCAGAGGCCTGGTTGAAGCTCTCTGCCCTTGCCGGTGTGAAGGTGAGTTGATAGGAGCCTGGGGGCGTGACACCAGGGATGGCTGGAAACGCGACGAACGAGGCCCCGACTCCGGTGGTGGGGAGCAGGTCATTGATTTCGTTGACCAGAGCCTGAATATTGGGAGCCTGGATATCGATGATGATGCTGTTGAGCACCAGCCTGCCGACATAGCCACCGGTTCCAGGGGTGGTGATGGTGGAAACCGGTTCCCAGCTGGGGGTGTCCTGACTGGCAAGATCGATGCCCATCTTGGTGAGCAGGGCATCGGTTGAACCGGAACCCCAGTTCACGGTCACCGTTTTGCTGCGGGAGGCGAAAATGTCCTTGGCTTTTTGGAAGCCGTTGGAGGGTAGGGGATCGCCATAGAGGCCGTCACTGGGAAGCAGTTTGACGTCGATGACGCCCTCGCCGCCCTTGTCGACGAAGTCCATGCCATGGTCGAAGAACTGGCCGATCTGGGCCACGAAGTTGCTGTAGGGGAGGGGGTTGACGGCTCCTGAGGTGGGCGAGACGCGACCGGTGGGGTTGTCCTGCAGCTTGAGCAGCTGCTTTTTGGCGTAGTTGGGATCGGCGGGATTGAGGCTCGAGAAGCCGATGGGGTTACTGCTATCGGCAACCAGGTTGCTGATGATGCGCGGGTTGAGCGCATCCTTCAGTTGGCCGCCGATGGTGGTGGTGGCGCCCAGCGTCACCACCGTGCTTGGCGCGCGGACAGCGGAAGAGAAAGGAAACGAAATGACGTCGTTCGATTTGCCACCCGCGGCTGTGAGCCGGTTGTAGGTGAGCCTGGGGAAGAGGGTGTCGCCGGCGCCGAACCACCAGTTCAGGGCGAGGGGATTCTGGGTGTGGTTGGCAAAGCCCTGGACTCTGCGGATCCCCGTGGGGCCGAGGGGCGCTAAGCCGCCCTGCTCTTCGGGCAGCCAATCAAAGCGGACGCGGGAGAGCAGGAAGCGGAGATCCGAGGTGCTGAAGGCCATGAATGCGTGCTCGGCGTACAAGACACATACAACCTACATACAAATGACGCCTGGGTCGGTGACTCGGCATGCATAAGGCGAAAATCTATCGAGTTCTGTCATGATCCTTAGGGCTTCTCCGGGCTAAGCCCCTTTTAGCGACCAACGCCGGCATGGGCGCTAGCGAGAAGGCGCCCGGGGCCAGGAACTCGCGCCAGTAAAAGTGCGCGGCCATCACGGCCGCCTCCTCGGGATTGAGCAGGGCGGCGAAGCGGCTGTGCCAGGGGGTGCCGACCAGGCCGACCAGCACCGAAGGTACCGCCAGCACAGCCTGGGGCATCGCCATCTGACAGCCGATTGAGATCTCTCGATCAGCCGGGGCCGGGCGTGAGGGCGGGAGCCTGGAGGACTGGGGGAAGGGCCACGGCCAGGGTGCCCTGGCGCATCACGGCAGCCCCGGGAGGGTGCTGCACCAAGGCCATGGCGGTCGCCTCCCGTTTGACCAGGGCCTCGATCGAGGCCCGATAGGTGTCGGTGAGCAGACGCGGGTAAAGGCCGATGCCGATGATTGGCACCAGCAGGCAACTAATCACATAGATCTCGCGGGGTTCCGCATCCACCAGATCAGCGTGGGACAGCAGTTCGGCGTTCTCCTTGCCGAAGAAGATCTCCCGCAGCATCGAAAGCAGATAGATGGGCGTGAGAATCACGCCAATGGCCGCCAGCACGCAGATCGCCACCCGGAAGGCCAGGGTGTAGGCATCGCTCGTGGCAAAGCCCACGAACACCATCAGTTCGCTCACGAAGCCACTCATGCCCGGTAGGGCCAGAGAGGCCAGGGAGCACACGGTCCAGAGGGCGAACATCTTGCGCATCTTCTGGCCAACCCCGCCCATGTCATCGAGTTGGAGCGTGTGGGTGCGGTCGTAGGTGGCGCCCACCAGGAAGAACAGGCTGGCGCCGATCAGGCCGTGGCTCACCATCTGGAGCATGGCGCCGCTGGTGCCCAGGGCGCTGAAGCTGCCGATGCCGATCAACACGAAGCCCATGTGGCTGATCGAGCTGTAGGCGATCTTGCGTTTGAGGTTGCGCTGGGCAAACGAGGTGAGCGCCGCATAGATGATGTTCACCACCCCCAGCACCACCAGCAGCGGCGCAAACTGCACGTGGGCCGCCGGCAGGAGCTGCACGTTGAAGCGCAGCAGGGCGTAGCCGCCCATCTTGAGCAGGATCCCCGCCAACAGCATGTGCACCGGGGCGGTGGCTTCACCGTGGGCATCGGGCAGCCAGGTGTGCAGGGGCACGATCGGCAGTTTCACGCCGAAGGCGATCAGCAGGGCCGCGTAGCAGAGCACCTGGAACCCCACCGGGAAGCCCTTGGCGGCCAGCACGGTGTACTCGAAGCTGGGAGCGCCCCCGCCGAAGAAGGCCATCGCCAGGGCCGCGAGCAGGATGAACAGGGAGCTGCCGGCGGTGTAGAGGATGAACTTGGTGGCGGCGTATTGGCGCTTCTTGCCCCCCCAGATCGCCAGCAGCAGATACACCGGCAACAGCTCCAGCTCCCAGGCCAGGAAGAACAGGAGCATGTCCTGCACGGCGAATACGGCGATCTGGCCGCCATCCATGGCCAGCAGCAGGAAAAAGAAGAGCTTCGGCTTGAAGGTCACCGGCCAGGCCGCGAGGGCCGCCAGGGAGGTGATGAAGCTGGTGAGCAGGATCAGCGGCATCGAGATGCCGTCCGCCCCCACCGACCAGGCCAGGCCCAGATCGGGTAACCAGGTGTAGCGCTCGGCCAGCTGGAGTCCCTCCACCGAGGGGTCGTAGCCAGTGAGGTAGGCCCCCACCGTGATCAGGAAGGTGAGCAGGGCCACGCCGAGCGCATACCAGCGAACCGTCTTGCCGTCGCCCTTGTCGGGGATGAACGGAATGAGGAGGGAAGCCGCGATCGGGAACAGGATCGCGGCACTTAGCCAGGGGAAAGGCACCGACCACTCGCACGCATGGCCGGAGTGTAGAAATGGCGACCGGTTTGGCTGGGAGCCGGTGGGGGTTGTCACACACTCTTGGGGGCTGCCGTCGCGCTGCGGTGGGGCGGCAACGCTTCCTTTGGTCGCTGACGCCGCCCCACCGCAGCGCGACGGCAGCAGGGGGTTGGGGGGGCAGGGGGTTGGAGGTTCGCTGGGGTTGGGGCTTTTGGGGACGGGGGGGGCGCTGCGCTGCCCCGCCGCAGGGGGATGGACGCCGTTGCCTAGGCGCAACGGATCGGCCACCGTGCCAGGGGCGCCAGGGGCCGGGTTGTCCGCTCGGAGGCCTGGGGAAGCGGATGGTTGGTGGAGGCGGCGGGGAGCGGGGGGCCTTGGCTGGCCGGGCTATCCCAATAAAGGTGTTGCCGCTTCTGGGAGTTGGTGTGGCACGGTCTGCACCGGGGCCTCCGTGGCCTTAAGCGCTGGGGGGTTGGGCAGGGGCAGCTGGTGGTTGATGGGGCCCGTGGCGGGGCGGGGGGCCGGCTGGGCTGGCTGTGGGAGTGCGCTCAGCCGAAGGCGCCGAACAGCACCACCAGGGCGATCACGCCGCCGAACACAATCAGGGCATAAAACTGGGCCCGGCCGGTTTCGAAGTATTTGAGGCCTTCGCCGCTGCCGAGGGTGACCAGGCCGGTGAGGTTCACAACGCCATCCACCACCTTGGAATCCACCTCCAGCACCTGGCGGGCCAGCTTGCGGATGCCCTGCACGAACAGCCTGTCGTTGATGGCGTCGAGATACCACTTATTGGCGAAGAAGGCATTCACGGCCGGGAAGCGGGCGGCCACGGCCTGACCCAGGTCGATGCGGTGCAGGTAGTAGGCGAGCACCGCCAGGCTGATGCCGGCCACGGAGATGGCCACCGAGGCGCCCGCCAGGGGCAGGAACTCACTCCACGAAAAGTGCTTGGCCATCTCGGCGGCTTCCTGGGGATCGAGCAGCTCGACGAAACGGCTGTGCCAGGGAGTGCCCAACAGGCCGATCAGCACCGAGGGAACCGCCAGCACAGCCAGGGGCATGGCCATCTGCCAGCCCGATTCGTGGGGGTGGTCGGCGTGGTGGCCGTGGCCCTCCTCGGGGGCCTCAGCACCGGCCTTGCCGGCGGCGGCGAGCAACTGGCTCTGCAGGGCCTTGTCGTTGCCGCGGAAGCTGCCCTCAAAGGTGAGGAAATAGAGGCGGAACATGTAGAAGGCGGTCATGCCGGCGGTGATGAAGCCGGCCGCCCAGAGCAGAGGAAAGGCGTTGAAGGCCTGGCCCAGGATTTCGTCCTTGCTCCAGAAGCCCGCCAGGGGCGGGATGCCGGCGATCGCCACGCAGCCGATCAAGAAGGTGATGGCCGTGATCGGCATGTAGCGGCGCAGGCCGCCCATCAGGCGCATGTCCTGGGCGAGCACAGGCTCGTGGCCCACCACCTCCTCCATGGCGTGGATCACCGACCCCGATCCGAGGAACAGCATCGCCTTGAAGAAGGCATGGGTCACCAGGTGGAACATGCCCGCCAGCGGGGCGCCGCAGCCCATCGCCAGCATCATGTAACCCAGCTGGCTCACGGTGCTGTAGGCAAGGCCCTTCTTGAGGTCCTGCTGGGTGAGGGCGATCGAGGCTCCCAGGAACAGGGTGATCGTGCCGACCACCGCGATCACCAGCTGCACCGCCGGGAAGGGTTCGTACACCGGCTGGAGCCGGGCCACCAGGAACACGCCGGCCGCCACCATCGTGGCGGCATGGATCAGAGCCGAGATCGGCGTGGGACCCTCCATGGCGTCGGGCAGCCAGACATGCAGCGGGAACTGGGCCGACTTGGCCATCGGTCCCATGAACACCAGCAGACAGAGGAGCACCGCCACGCCGTTGCTGAGGGTGCCGCCGGCCACCGCCTCCTGCAGGCGGCTGCCGATCTCCTCGAAGCCGAAGCTGCCGGTGGCCCAGAACAGACCGAGGATGCCCAGCAACAAACCGAAGTCACCGACACGGTTCACCACGAAGGCCTTCTGGGCGGCGTTGGCGGCGCCGTCGCGGTCGTACCAAAAGCCCACCAGGAGGTAGGAGCACATGCCCACCAACTCCCAGAACACGTAGATCTCGAGCAGGTTGGGGCTGATCACCAGGCCCAGCATCGAACTGCTGAACAGGGCCAGATAGGTGAAGAAGCGCACATAGCTCTTGTCGTGGGCCATGTACCCGTCGGAGTACACCATCACCAGCAGAGCGATGGTGGTGACCAGCGCGAGCATCACGGCGCCCAGGGCATCCACCCGGTAGCCCATCTGCAGGTTGAAGTCGCCGGCGCTAGCCCAGTTGAACAGCACCTCCCGGGCTCCCGCACCGGCCACCTGCTCGGCGAGCACGGCATAGCTGAGCACGGCCGCGCTGCCCACGCAGGTGAGCAGCAGCAGGGCCACCGGCTTGCGCAGGCGGTTGACCGTGCGGTTGAAGCTGATCAGCCCCAGCCCCGTGATCGCGGCCCCGACCAGGGGCAGCAGCGGGATCAACCAGGCGAGCTCTGAAGCGGAGGGCATCCTGGCGGGGTCATTCTTGAACGAGTGTAGGCAGGGTGAAGGCGCTGTTCAGGCCCCTGTCAGGCTCTGCCGCCAAGGTGACCCATCCGATCGATCGCCTCTGCCTGAGGCTCGGTGCGATTCGGGGCAGGCTGGATCAGCCCAGCCAGTGGGCCAGGCCGGTACGGGCGAAGGCGGTGGCGCCCTGTCCGATGAAGCGGTGGGCCCACCAGAACACCGCAACGGCGATCGCAATGCCGAGCTGGGCCGGCCGCAGGAATTCGCTGACCACCAGGGTCTGGCGACCATCCAGCACCGCCCGGAAGGGCAGCACCGAGGTGCTCGTCTTGAGCTCCTCGAAGGCCGCGCCGAAGCGGTTGGCGAGCCGCCGGTCGCCGTTCCACACCGCGAACAGGTGATGGGCGATCAGGCCGGCGCAGGCGCAGAGGCAGAAGCTGGTGCCGATCCAGAGCAGGTGGGTGGCGCACCAGAGGATCTGCCCCACCGCCTGGGGGTGGCGGCTCACCCGGATGATGCCGGTGGCGTAGAGGCGCACCTGGGGCTTCAGCAGCGCCGGGATCTCCAGCAGGTTGTAGGTGGCGGGATAGAGGAACAGGAAGGACACCGCGGTTCCTCCCCAGACCAGCGGCACGATCCAGGGCTGCTCCTGCAGGTTCCAGAGGCGGAGGCCGTCGTAGCGGTGGGCCAGGAAATAGCCCACCACCACCACCGCCGCCGGGATGCTCAGGACGGCAAAGAGAAGCCGCCAGGCCCGTTCGCCGATCCGTTCCACCCCCCAGACCCGCAGAGAGGCACCGCCGCTGTGCAGCACCGCAAAGGCCAAGAGCAGGGCCAGCATCACCAGGCTGCTGTGGTGGGGGTGGGCGGAGGCCAGGGGCAGGGCCTGGGGCATGGAGGGGCGCGGCATGGGCGGCCATGCTGCCCGGTCTTCGCCGCCGGATGTGAAGCCAGCAGCGGTGGTTCGTGGGGACCCGCCTAGATTTCACTCTTGCTCGCCAGTGCCGGCCCCCGGGCCCCTCCATGGCCGATCTGCCCTTCACCCTCGACCAGCTGCGCATCCTGCGGGCCATTGCCAGTGAGGGCAGCTTCAAGAAGGCGGCCGACAGTTTGTATGTGACCCAGCCGGCGGTGAGCCTGCAGATCCAGAACCTGGAGAAGCAGCTGGATGTTTCGCTGTTCGATCGCGGCGGCCGCAAGGCCCAGCTCACCGAGGCCGGTCACCTGCTGCTCAGTTACTGCGACCGCATCCTCAGCCAGTGCCAGGAGGCCTGCCGCGCCCTCGACGACCTCCACAACCTGCGGGGCGGCTCCCTGATCGTGGGCGCCAGCCAGACCACCGGCACCTACCTGATGCCGCGCATGATCGGCCTGTTTCGGCAGAAGTATCCGGATGTGGCCGTGCAGCTGCAGGTGCACAGCACCCGGCGCACGGGCTGGAGCGTGGCCAACGGTCAGGTGGATCTGGCGATCATCGGCGGTGAGCTGCCCGCCGATCTCAACGACCTGCTTCAGGTGGTGCCCTACGCCAACGACGAGCTGGCCCTGGTGCTGCCCCCCAAGCATCCCCTGGCCCGACTGCCGGAGCTCACCAAAGACGACCTGTATCGGCTCGGCTTCGTTTGCCTTGATGCCCAGTCCACCACCCGCAAGATGGTGGACCAGCTGCTGCTGCGCTCCAAGCTTGATGTGCAGCGGATCAAGATCGAGATGGAGCTCAACTCCTTCGAGGCGATCAAGAATGCCGTGCAGGCTGGCCTTGGAGCCGCTTTTCTTCCCGTCGTTTCGATCGAGCGGGAGTTGGCGGCCGGCACCCTGCACCGTCCCCAGGTGACCGATCTGATGGTGCGTCGCCAGCTCAAGTTGATCAGCCACCCGGCTCGCTACTGCTCCCGGGCGGCCGAGGCCTTTCGCCGTGAGGTGCTGCCGGTGTTTGCCAGCCCCGACAGCCCCCTGCGCCAGGCCCAGCCTCGCAGCGAGACAGGCGAAGCGCCGGGGGCCTGAGCCCGCGGGGCCCGATCCGCACGGATCAGAATTTATCGCCTTCGGGGGTCACCCCCACGGCATCGTCGGCGGCGCCGGCCACGCCAGGGCTCTGGAACTTATTGCCGCTGATGTCGGTCTGATAGACGCAGCGCACTACGGGCTTGTCGCGGATCGAGCCGATGTAGGCGAAGGTGTTCATGCGTTGCTTGCACTCCCGCATCTGGGCGGCGGTCACCGCCCCCTCCTTCTGCAGCACCGACCAGTTTTCCCGGCGGATCACGCAGCCCGGCTGGAGCGTGGGCTGGGTCACAAAGCTGCTGCTGGGGTTCATCGTGGTGTACATCTCCACGTCCATCACGAAGGCGCTGGCCCCCCACTGCTTGCAGAACTCCGGGTCGGGCACCGCCATATCGAGCTGCTGGCCGCTGGCGATGTTGCCCTGGCTGCCCTGGGTGGTGCTGGTCACGGCGCTACCGATGCCGATGCCCACCACCAGCACCCCGGCCAGCAGGGCGACGCCCCCCACGTTGAAGGGAGACTTCCCGGAGCCTTCGCCATTGCCACCGGGCCCACCGGGCCCCGGGGGACCGCCGTTGCCGTAACCGCGGGGAGGCATCCGGGAGGGATCCCGGTAGGGGGGCTCTTCCGGCCGGCGGCCGCCATAGGGATCGGGGCGGCGCTGCCGGCCGTAGTCCGCATCTGCCGGGCGGGAGGAGCCGAAGCCGGATCTGGAGAAGCGCTCGGAACGACCGTCGCCGCGGGAGGAGGTCACAGGGATTCGCTGGTGCGGGGCAGGCCCATCGAATAGTTCAACACCCGGCCATCGGGGTTGTAGCGGATCACCCCGGCCTGTAGCAGGGTTCGGATCTCACCCTCAAGCTCCGAACCGATGCGGCGCAGGTTGTAGTCGTTGAGGTCGGCTCCGGCGTGGTCGGCCACCAGGGTGCGGAAGCGGCTGCGCAGCGTCTCGAGAGCGGCCTCATTCCAGAGGAACTCGTTGTCGGGGTCGATGTCGAGGGTCAGCTGGTGAGGATCGGCAACCAGGTCGCCGTTCTCCACCCGGGCCGTGAACAGCCGGATGTGCCGGGTGGTGGACTTCAGCAAGGTGTCGGCCATGGATCGAAGGATGGCTGGCGGTGGGAAAGGGCGGTGGAAGGGTGGGCCCCGGAGCCTGCCGTTGGCCATGCCCTGATCCCCCTAACTCTAGGGATGCTGGCCCTCCGCCAGCCGATGGCCCCCCAGCCGGCCGCGCAGCCGGGGAAGGGGGGCCGATAAGGTTGCGGTTTGTTCAGGGATCTGCGGGATGCGTGTCGCCATTGCCGGAGCCGGCCTGGCAGGACTTTCCTGCGCCAAATACCTCAGCGACGCGGGCCACACCCCGATCGTGCTGGAGGCCCGTGATGTGCTGGGCGGCAAGGTGGCGGCCTGGCAAGACGCGGACGGCGATTGGTATGAGACCGGTCTGCACATCTTCTTCGGCGCCTATCGCAACATGCGCCGCCTGTTCGCCGAGTTGAACATCGAGGATCGACTGCAGTGGAAGAGCCACTCGATGATCTTCAACCAGAAGGACAACCCCGGCACCTATAGTCGTTTCGATTTCCCCGACATTCCCGCCCCTTTTAATGGCGTGGCGGCGATTCTGGGCAACAACGACATGCTCACCTGGCCGGAGAAGATTTCCTTCGGCCTCGGCCTGGTGCCGGCGATGTTGCGGGGTCAATCTTATGTGGAGGAATGTGATCAATATTCCTGGACCGAATGGCTCCGATTGCACAACATCCCCGAGCGGGTGAACGACGAGGTGTTCATCGCCATGGCCAAGGCTCTGAACTTCATCGATCCCGATGAGATCTCCAGCACGGTTGTGCTCACGGCCCTCAACCGCTTTCTGCAGGAGAGCGATGGTTCGAAGATGGCCTTTCTCGATGGCAATCCACCCCAGCGGCTCTGCCAGCCGATCGTGGATCACATCAACGCCCGCGGTGGCGAGGTGCATCTTGATGCGCCACTGCGGGAGATCAGCCTTGCCGAGGATGGTCGGGTGGCGGGTTTTCGCATCGGTGGGATCAAGGGCCAGGAGACGCGCACGATCACGGCCGATGCCTATGTGAGTGCCCTGCCGGTGGATCCCCTCAAGCTGCTGCTTCCCCAAGCCTGGAGACAACTTCCTTACTTCAGCAAGCTCGAGGGCCTCAATGGTGTGCCGGTGATTAACATCCATCTCTGGTTCGACCGCAAGCTCACGGCGATCGATCACCTGCTGTTCAGCCGCAGTGCCTTGCTCAGCGTGTATGCCGACATGAGCAACACCTGCCGCGAATACGCAGATCCCGAGCGCTCCATGCTGGAGCTGGTCTTCGCCCCCGCCAAGGATTGGATCGGCCGCAGCGATGATGAGATCGTGGCCGCCACCCTCGAGGAGCTCAAACGCCTGTTCCCCCAGCACTTCACCGGCGAGAATCCAGCCACACTTCGCAAGGCGATTGTGGTGAAAACGCCGCTTTCGGTGTATAAAACTGTGCCCGGTTGCCAGGCCCTGCGACCGGATCAGACCAGCCCCATCGCCAATTTCTTCCTGGCCGGCGATTACACGATGCAGCGCTATCTCGCTTCGATGGAGGGTGCTGTGCTCAGCGGCCGGCTCTGCGCCGAGGCGATCGGTGCGGCCCAGGCCTCCGGCGTGATCGAGGCCGCTGAAGCGGGGCCGTCAACTCCGGCATCCGCCGCCGCCGGTCTGGCTCCGGTCTGAGGGTGACGCTCACCTTCCCACCCTTGGCTGCCGGCCTCGATGAGGCCTACGAATCCTGCCGGCGTGAAACCGCCGAGTGGGCCAAAACCTTCTATCTCGGCACCCTGCTGTTGCCGCCGGCCAAGCGCCGTGCCATCTGGGCCATCTACGTGTGGTGCCGCCGCACCGATGAGTTGATGGACAGCCCTGCGGCCCAGGCCCTGCCCCCCGACACCCTGCTGGAGCGGCTCGATGCCTGGGAGGAGCGCACCCGGGGATTGTTCAAGGGGCGGGTGGGCGACAGCTTCGATCGGGTGATGGTGGACATGATGGAACGGTTTCCCCAGCCCCTGCAGGCCTATCTCGACATGATCGAGGGTCAGCGCATGGATGTGGTGAAGCACCGCTATGCCAACTTCTCCGAACTGCAGCTCTACTGCTATCGGGTGGCGGGCACCGTGGGCCTGATGACCCAGGATGTGATGGGCCTCGATCCCGCCTACACCACGGCCCCCTGGAGCGAGCAGCCCGATCCCACCGAGGCGGCCGTGGCCCTGGGCATCGCCAACCAGCTCACCAACATCCTGCGCGATGTTGGCGAAGACCGCGGCCGTGGCCGCATCTATCTGCCCCAGGAGGATCTGGAGCGCTTCGGCTATAGCGAGGCTGAGCTGCTGGCCGGCACCCTCAACGACAACTGGCGGGCCCTGATGGCCTTCCAGCTTGAGCGCGCCCGCGGCTGGTTTGCCCGCTCCGAGGCCGGAGTGCGCTGGCTTTCGGCCGATGCCCGCTGGCCGGTGTGGGCCTCCCTGCGCCTCTATCGCGGCATCCTGGCGGTGATCGAGCGTCATAACTACGACGTGTTCAACAAGCGGGCCTACGTGCCCCGGGCCGGCAAGTTGCTCGATCTGCCCCTCAGCTTCATCGTGGCCCAGGCGCGCTGAGGGGCCCTGGCTTCCATCAGGAGTTGGGCGCTAACGGCTCGGATCCATTAAAAAAAGCCCAGGCCTGCGGAAACAGACCTGGGCCAATGGCTCCATTGAGCCGCTGAATCAAACGATGGCGAAGGTGTTCGCCGTGCCAGTGAAGGTGAACTTCATCACCGCGTCGGTGGTGGCGTTCCAGCCAGCCGTTCCGTTGTTCAGGGCCAGGTAGGTGCCATCGGTGAAGGTGAGCAGCGAGGCCCTGTCGCGGTCGAAGTTGACGTTGTTCAGGGCTCCGGCGAGGCTGGCAGCGCTAAAGGCGCTGGCCACGGTCACCTTGCTGATGTTGGCCGCGTTCACCCCAGTGGGGCCATCGAAGACATCGGTGCCGATCACGAAATCGGTGATCGTGTCGATGCCTGATGCGATTTGGGATTCGCTGAGGGCCGTAATCACGAACCGATCCGTGCCCAATCCCCCGGTCAGCAGGTCGCCGCCGGCACCACCGTTGAGGGTGTCGTTGCCGGCACCGCCATCGAGGCTGTTGGCGGCGCTGTTGCCGGTGATCACGTTGCTGTCCGCGTTGCCCGTGCCGTTGCTGGCGGCGACCCCGGTGAGGGTGAGGTTGTCCACGTTGGCACCCAGGGTGTAGGTGACGCTGGAGAGCACCGTGTCGGTGCCGGAAGCGACGGCTTCCACGACGACGTCGAGGCTGCTGTCAACGATGAAGGTGTCGTTGCCGGTGCCACCGATCAGTCTGTCGTTGCCAGCGCCGCCATCGAGCATGTCATTGCCTGCCCCACCGTCGAGGGTGTCATTGCCGGTGCCGCCATTGAGATTGTTGGCGGCGTTGTTGCCGGTGATCACGTTGCTCTCTGTGTTGCCGGTGCCATTGATCGCGTTGACCCCGGTGAGGGTGAGGTTCTCCAGGTTGGCCATGGTCGCCAGGGAGAAGGTGACGCTGGATTGGATCGTGTCGATGCCGGAAGCGGCGGCTTCGCTGATGGTGTCGGTGGTGCTGTCCACGATGTAGACATCATCACCAAGCCCACCAGTCAGGGTGTCGATGCCGTCACCGCCATTGAGGCTGTTGGCGGCGCTGTTGCCGGTGATCACGTTGTTCAGGGCGTTGCCGATGCCGTTGATGGCGGCAGCACCGGTGAGGGTGAGGTTCTCCACGTTGGCAAGAGCTGCCAGGGAGAAGGTCACGCTAGAGAACACCGTGTCGATGCCGGAAGCGGGCGCTTCGCTGATGGTGTCGAGGATGGTGTCCACGATGTAGGTGTCGTTGCCGGTTCCACCGATCAGGCTGTCGTTGCCGGTGCCGCCATTGAGAGTGTCGTTGCCAGCCCCACCGTCGAGGGTGTCGTTGCCGGCGCTGCCATCGAGGGAGTTGTTGCCACCGTTGCCGGTGATCACGTTGTTGCTGGCATTGCCGGTGCCGTTGTTGTTGGCGGCACCGCTAAGGATGAGGTTCTCAAGGTTGGCGGCAAGGGTATAGGAGAAGCCGCTGATCACGGTGTCGATGCCTGCGCCTGGCGATTCCACCACCACATCGCTGGCCCCATCCACCAGATAGGTGTCATCGCCGGCGCCACCGGTCAGGGTGTCGCTGCCAGCGCCACCATCGAGGGTGTTGTTGCCACCGTTTCCGGTGATCACGTTGGCATCGGCGTTGCCGGTGCCGGAGAGGGCTGCACCCAGCAGGGTGAGGTTTTCAATGTTTGCACTGAGGACATAATTCACTGTGCTGTTCACCTGGTCGGTGCCGGCGGCGGTGGCCTCCAGCACCACGTCCAGGCTGGAATCCACGCTGTAGGTGTCGTTGCCGACACCGCCCGCCATCGAATCGTTGCCCAGCCCCCCATTGAGGGTGTCGTTGCCGGCAGCACCATCGAGGCTGTCGTTGCCCAGGCCACCAATCAGGTTGTCGTTGCCGGCCAGGCCCAGGGCCCAATCATCGCCGGCGGTGCCGGTGAACAGGTTGGCGGCAACGGTGCCGGTGTAGAGATCGCCTACCACCCCGGTGGGAGCGGAGACCAGATTTTCGCTGGTGCCAGCCCCATCCACAAAGGAAACCTGCACCCGCACAATGCGGCCCACCTGGTTCTGGGTTGGGGTGTAGGTCGGCGTGTTGAAGCCCACCACCGCCCAGGTGGCGCCATTGTTGGCGGAGGCTTCCCAGGTATAGGAGAACGCCCCTACGCCGTTGGGGTCGGTGATGGCAGTGGTGTCCACCGTGAGGGCGATGCCTTCGGTGGGGGAGCTATCACTGATCAGCGGTGAACCTGTGGCCGCGCCGGGAGGGGCCGGCGCCACCACATCGCCATCGGCGAAGCGCAGCATCTCGATGCCCCAGAGGGTGTCCGTCCCATCGGTACCCAGCACTCCCCCCAGGGCGAGGCGGTTGTCGGTCACGGTGACGCTGCCATCGAGATTGCGCAGCACTGTGTAATCGGCCTGGAGGCCACCGAACACGGCCGTATCCACCCCGGCGGAGCCCTGCCGGATTTCCCGGAGGATGCTCAGTTGAGAAGGACGGATGGCACCGCTCAGCAGGCGGCTTTGGAAGCTATTGATGGTGCTGGCGAATTCGATGCTGCCATTGGTGTTGGTGAGTTGGATGCGGGCATCCAGGTAGACATCACCATGGATGATGTCATCACCACCTCGGCCCTCAATAACATCGGAGCCGCCGCCACCCAAAAGGATGTCGCCGCCGGAGAAGCTGGTGGCTCCCCGCAGCAACGGGGCCAGGCCGGCAATCATGTCGATGCCTGCGGCATCGAGCATATGGTTCACTTCGGTGAGGGGGTTCGGCAGGAGGCGGCCCTTCAGGATGTCGTTGCCGTTCCAGCCTGAGAGTCCTTCCACTTCCAAGAAGCGATCGAGCAGATCGATGGCCAGATTGGGGGGAAGAAAGACGTTGATTTCCAGGTCGGCGTTCACGACTTCCCTGGAGTTGGCATAGGTCACAAAGTCGAAACCCAAGGCACCCCAGCTCTTGTTCACCCCCGGGGTGCCGAACATGATGTCGTGGCCCGATTCGGCGTCGTAGTCGTCGTTGCCATCACCGATCAGCACGTCATGGCCGATCAGGGTGCTGGCGCCGAAGGGATCGCCGTTGTCGCCCTGCAGCAGGTCGGCCCCCTGACCGCCTTCGATCCAATCGTCGCCGGCGTTGCCGAACACGGTATTGATGCCTGAGCCGGCGAAGACGAAGTCGTTGCCAAGGCCGGCGAAGGTTTCGGCATCGCCGACGCCACCGAAGATGGCATCGGAGCCATCGCCCCCGAAGAGCAGATCAAGGCCGCCGGCATTGCCGATCACATCGTTGCCATCGCCGCCTTTGATGTTGTCGTCGCCGAAGATATCGGTGAGGATGTCGTCTCCGAGACCACCGAACAGGAAGTCGTTGCCGCTGCCCCCTTCGAGGGTGTCGTTGCCCTCATCGCCATGGATGGTGTCGTCCCCTTCGCTCGTGGCCAGGCTGTCGGCAAGGGCGGTGCCACCCAACATCACATGGTCGATGCCGCCGTAGCGGATGGTGCCGTTGGCCAGCCGGCTGAGCAGCGTTGTCTCGTTGTAGGGCGTGAACGGATCATCGAGAATGGGTCCGCTGGTTCCCAACCGAGCGGCCTCAAAGAGGAAGGCCGGTGTGGAGAACACATCCCCGGGCAGGTGCCTTGCCGTGGAGTTGCGGCTCACGATGTCGCCGAGGGTCTGCTCCTCGAGCTGGGTGAGCATGTTCAGACCCGCCGCCCGGGAGAGGTAGTAGAAGCGGTCGTTGTTCTGCTGACTCAGCATCTGCGTGCCGAACACATAGGCAAAGCTGGAGCCGAGCATGCCGCCGAAGGGTTGCAGCTTCTCCGCCAGGCCGCCGAGCCAGAAGTCCACATGTTCCAGCCCCCCCAGGGAGCCGCCGGCGTAAACGCCCGTGGCGTTGAGGAAGGCCTGGGCGTCGGCGTTGCCGGCTGCCGCGCCATTCACCAGGCTCTCGGCCGCCGCTCGGCGCTCCGCACCGGTGGTGGCGGCAAGGATGGTGGCGTGGGTGCCGTAGGCGGCGATGAAGTTGACGAGCGACTCGATGTGCTTGATGTTCAGCCCGAAGTCGCTCCAGCTGGTGTAAGGCTGCAGTGCAGGGTTGCTCGTGTCGGCAAAGAAATGGCGACGGGCGCCGTTGAGGCCAGGGGCTCCGGTGTCGCGGCTGCGGGCCAGGTTCAGGGCAGGCAGGTCGAGAACGAGGCCCAGCAGATTGTTGCGTAGGGATTCGGTGGTGAATTCATCGATTTCATTACCCACCTGCTGCGTCATGCCGGTGACGATGGCCCCCACGGCCCCCTCGGTGCCAACGCCACTCTGCGCAAAGGTTTCCGGGGCGAGGAAAGCATCAATCAGGCGCAGTGGCGCGGAGGCGCCGGAACCGGGATCGATGCGATCCACGGTGTCGGTGAGCATCGAGTGCAAACGGAATACCACGTTGGCAAATTCCGCCATGGTTGCCGGATCAAACGTGCTGTTGTAACCGCTGAAGATCTCAAGCGAAGGCAGTAGTTTGCGGCTGAATTCTTCAAAGACAACATGCTGATACTGCATCTCATTGGGCAGGCGAGCTGCCTGGAAGATGCGCTCGCCGTTCCACAACAATGCTGAAACTGCGGCTGGCGTGATCGGCAGCTCCAGGGCAGGTTCGAGCAGCCATTGGTTCAGGAAGGCCAGATCGCCGCTGGCCAGAATCACCTCTTTGATCTGGGCCACCAAGCTGTTGTGTTCGGAGTGGAACACGCTGTGGATGGCGGTGAGAACGATGTTTTCATTGCCCCGGCCATCGCCGGTGATGTAGTGGAGATCGAGCAGTTCGTTGTCGTAGGTGCCGGGCGCTTGGGGGGTGCCGGCGGTGCTCACTAGCGTGTCGGCATCGGCCACCTTGCCAGCTCCCGGGGCGGCGTTGTGGGCGATATCATCGAGGAAGGCATGGCCAGTGCGCAGGGCGCCAGCCGTGCTGACCGGGTTGAGCAGGTTGCCTTCCAGCAGGTTGCCATCCAGCAGGATCAATTGGGGCAATCCATTGGCACCAGCAATGAAGTTGCCGTAGAGATCGGTGACAATCTGGGGTACATCAAGCACATCGGAATCCTGCAACTCGATGCCCATCAGGGTGCGGGCCTGCGCTTTCACCTCCCCCCAGTTGGCGATGGAGCCGGGCACTGCCCCATCCAACAATTCGCCCGTGCTACGCAGCCGGCCGGCCACCACGGCGTAGGCCCGCAGGAAAGCCTGATGGGCCGGGTGGGAGGTGTAGGACTGGCTTTGGTCGACCCAAGGGGTGGCGAGGTTGTTGTAGGAGCGGGTGTCATCGGCGGTGCCGCTGACACCATCGGGGCCGGGGTCGAGGTTGAGCACCGTGGCCCGGGTCAGCACCATGAAGTTGGTTGCGCTGCCAGGCACAAAACGGGGATCATCCGGAGCCAGGGGGATCATCACGCTGCCCGCCCCTCCCTTCGCGATCAGATCAAGGCCGTGGGAGAGAAACTGACCGAAGAACGTGAAAAAGGAGTTGTATGGCGCCGACAGGCCGGCATCGGTGGCCACGTTGGGGATAAAAATCGTGCCATCGGAGGAGACTTCGGCAGCCAGGCCGCCGGCTGCCGCCGCGGCAGGGTTGTTGGGGGTCTGGTCGGCGACCAGGTTGCTGATGGAGCGCACGCTGCCATCGAAGACCAGGCCTGCGGTTTGGGTGTAGCTGGTGGCACTGCCCACCTGAAGCGGACCAGGGCCATCGGGGTCGAAAGTGGCACCCTGGGCACCCCTCCAGACCTGGGGCAGCGTCGTGGGCATGGCCCGGTCGGCAGCACCGAATTGCTCTTGGCCGGACACCACGTTGTTGTAGGTGCCCCCCACCGTGCGTACGCCATAGGGCAGGAGGGGGTTGTCGTTCAGCAGGGCTAGCGGATCGGCTCCATTGGTGTGGGCCTCTGCCAGCTGGATCTGAGTCAGAATGAACTCAAGATCATGCTTGATGAGCTTCATGATTGGGGAGGGAAAGGTTCGGTGAAGGGGAGTAAATCAATGGTTCAAATCACGTCCCATTCAGGGGGAGCGTTGACCCTGGTGGGAGTTGCAGTTGCAATAAATGTTCACTTTCCAATGCTGTGGTGATCTTCAAAAAACGCAGTAGAATGGTTTTAAGTCCTGCGCTCTTTTGCTTACCTACCAACCTTATTGATTTCTCGTCGCTAGTCAAAGGATTTAATCGAATTTCATGACCACATCTCTACATTTTGACAGGCCTGTATTTGTGGGTTTGTGGGTCGCGCTTGCTTGTCTCCCCCTTCTGCGCCAGTGCGCGCATCGGGAATCCCATTCCTGCATCGGTGGGCAATGGTTCGGCAGGGTGGCATTGATCCTGGGCAACCCAGGCTCACAACTCCGACCCCCTCGGGCGCACCGGCGCCAGCCATGGCCCTGTGGCGCGCATCAGCGCCGCAGTTAGGGCCGATGGGGCTTTGCTTGAGTCCAATTGAGTCCAATTGAGTCCAATTGACAAGCGTCTATAATGATTTGGCTAAGCGTCGGTTTTGCTGTGAAGCGGCTGTCGATAGAGATTTCTGATTCCCTGCACCGGGAAGCAAAATTAGCGGCCATGATGGATGGTTCCACTCTTTCGAGCCTGGTGATTGACCTGCTGGATGCCCACTTAAAGGCACGCAGGGCGGCCCAGCCCCACCCCATGCGCCGCATGAGTGATTTCAATCCCGGAGTCGTGCGCGAGGATCCTTCCAATCACTCCGCCTGAGCGGGGCTCGTTTCCGGTTCGCTGAGCCACGCCACCAGGAGAGGATTCACCCGCTCTGGTGCTTCATCATGGGGGCAGTGCCCCAGCCCAGGCAGAACGCGCAGCTCCCGCACACAGGGGTAGGTGGCGGCCCAGCGCCGCGCCTCGGCCACCGGCTCCCAGGGGTCGGCTTCGCCCCAGAGCATCCGCACCGGCAGATCCAGGGCGGCGAGGAGTTGCGGGGCTAGCCGATCATTGAACAGATTCACAAAGCCGCGGAAGCTCTCCGGTGCACCACGATCGCGACTGGGTTGGAGCAGCAGGTCCACGAGCTCCTGATCCACATGGGCGCCGCTCGGGTAGGCCTGGGCCAGCACCTGCCGCACCACCGCCGGACGGGCCAGCACCTTGAACAGCCCCTGGATCAGCCAGCGCTGCCGCACGGTGGCCATCAGCAGGGGGCGACTCCAGCGCTGCAGCGGCGGCAGCTCGGCCAGCCGCTTGCCATCGAGGGCCCGCTGGGCACAATCGATCAGCACCACCTGATCGGGCGGCTTTTTCTGTTCCTGCAGGAGGCGGGCGGCGTTGAGGGCCACCACGCCACCGATCGAGTTGCCCACGAGCTGCCATGGGCCGGGGCCGGTTCTGGAGCTGCAGTAGTCGACTACCAGCTCGGCCCAGAGGTCGAAGCCGTAGCGCACCGCCCCTTCCAGGGCGACTTCTCCGGGGAGGAGGGAGGGCGGTTTAGCGCTCGCGCCGAAGCCCAGCAGGTCGAGGGCGTGAACATGGAAGCCCGCAGCGCTGAGGGCCGGGATTGTGTGCCGCCAGTGTCGCCATGAGGCTCCGAAGCCATGAATCAGGAGCACGGCCCCCCGATCCGGGGAGCCATTCAAAGGCGGGCTGCAGACGGTGCTGATGGTTTGGCCCCGCCAGATCCAGGGCAGCGTCTGCACTCCTGAGATCACGGGTTCAGACGCCCACCGTCTGGTTGGCCAGCAGGTTCTTGAGCTTGGCCAGCTCGCCGGCCCAGCGGGGATCGGGGGCTTCGGCATCGACGCTGTCGGCATGCACCACCTTGTTCGCCGCCTTGCGGCTGGCGGGAGAGGGGGCGGCGCCACCGCGGCGTTCGCCGGGGCCAGCGGCGGGGCGGCTGTCGCGGCGCTCGGAGATCTCGATGCGCAGGGCATTGCCGCCGAAGTCGCGGCCATTGAGCTGTTCGATCACCGCATCGGCCAGCTTGGCGTCGTCCACATTGGCAAAGCCGAAGCCGCGGCTGCCCCCGGTCTCACGGTCGTTGACCGCCTTGAAACGCACCCCTGCCCCCACGCTCTCGAACAGAGCTTCGAGTTCCTTGGCATCAAAAGTCTGCGGCAGGTTGCCGACGTAAAGGCGAATGCTCATGACGGGGGGCAGGAAAGAAAAATCAGGAAGACTTCGGCTCGCGAAGAATCACGCCGAGGCTATCGAAGTTAACCATGGCGAGGAACGCCACCCCTGGAGAGCCAGTGGCGGGCCACGGTCAGGGTCTCCGGATCGTT
>Ga0209401_1000102_pt1 | contig 57564 bp, 47 predicted proteins | sample M_140807_MF_Meta_FD_187318 | JGI IMG/M metagenome (GOLD analysis project Ga0209401, IMG submission 187318) | Freshwater microbial communities from Lake Montjoie, Canada to study carbon cycling - M_140807_MF_MetaG (SPAdes) (version 2) | ecosystem: Environmental > Aquatic > Freshwater > Lake...
ACCTTTGATCATGTCATTCGCTGTCTGATGCACTATTGCCAACACGAGGCGGAGCAAGCCGAGCAATGTGCTTGGATTGTGCACCTCAAAGGGCGTTGCACCGTCAAACAAGGAACTTATGCCGAGTTGTTGCCGGTCCAAACCGCTCTCTGCGACCAAGGATTAAGCGCGGCTATCGAAGGGTAGGCTAATTAGGCCGAGGGTAGGGGGGCGTAGTAACCAGGTTCTGCCCGTGACATCAAGCCCCAAACCGTCTCGACCACATCATCGACCGATGGTTTGCTGAAATAGTCCCCGTCCGAACCGTAGGCCGGTCGGTGGGCTTGGGCCGTCAAAGTGACCGGCGCCCAGTCTAGCAAGGGAAATCCGTTTTGGACTTCCAGAATTTGTTGTAACAAATAAGACGAAGCCCCGCCCGGAACATCTTCGTCCAAAATCAGGAGTCGGGATGTTTTGCGCAGCGATTGAGCGCATAGCCCGTTTACGTCGAAGGGCAGCAGGCTTTGGGCATCCACCACTTCGATCGAAATACCCATGGACTGAAGCAAATCAGCGGCTTCCATCGCAATGCGGCAACAAGACCCGTAGGTTACCAAAGTAAGGTCGCTTCCTTCCCGAAGGATTTCGGCGTGACCAGGAACCACCCGAAATTCGTGGAGGTTATCGGGTAACTTTTCTTTGAGTCGGTAGCCGTTGAGGCATTCCACCACCAAAGCCGGTTCATCGCAATGCATCAACGTATTGTAAAATCCGGCGGCCTGCACCATGTTTCGGGGAACCAAAACCAACATACCCCGGAGCGAATGCAGAATCATCCCCATGGGCGAGCCGGAATGCCAGATCCCTTCCAAGCGATGTCCCCGGGTTCTTACAATGAGAGGGGCTTTTTGGCCACCCGCGCTGCGGTATTGAAGGGTGGCGGCATCATCACTCAGAATTTGAAGGGCAAAGAGCAGGTAATCCAGGTATTGAATTTCGACCAGTGGGCGTAGGCCTCGCATCGCGGCTCCCAATCCTTGACCCACGATGCTCATTTCGCGGATGCCCGTATCGGTCACTCGGGATTCCCCGTGTTTTTCTTGAAGTCCCGCAAAACCCTGATTGACATCGCCAATTTTGCCGACATCCTCACCGAGTGCAAAGAAGGTCGGCTCCTTGGCCAGCCAATAATCAAAGCATTGGTTCAAAACCTCAAATCCATTGAGCTCTGGGGACGTTTCAGAATAAACAGGTGAAACCGGAACCTGATTGTTCACCGAAGAAGACGAAAGGCTGTGCAGACCCCGATTGTAGAACACATGATGCATGTTCTCCATTCGGCTGCGCAATTGAAGCAAATTCTTGGAGGCATCCCGAATGACTGGGTTGTCGTGGTGGTGAAGGTTGTTTTGGTGAGCGACCCAAAGACTGCGTCGCAGGGCCTGCATCAAGTCCCGCCTCAAGGGTTCGCGTTCGGCCTGTAGGCTGTTGATAAGGGGCTGCAAGGACGAAAGGGCCGAAGAGGACGTTTGACTGAGGGCCAAGGCCAAGGCATGCAGACCTTGGTTCACCTCATCGTACCAGGGGGTGATGCTTTGGCGAAAGGTTTGGTAGGCCCTGGTTTGGGCTTCTTTGGCTTCGGTAGCTGCTTCGGCCTCGATTTGATCCAGGAGGGCCTCGTCGGCCCATTCTTGTTCCAGCAACCAAGAACGCATGCGGACGAGTCCATCGTTTTCTTTTTCCCACTGCAGGCGTTCGGGGCTTTTGTAACGCTCATGGGATCCGGAGGTGCTGTGGCCTTGAGGCTGGGTTAGTTCCGTAACATGAAACAAAACCGGCATATGATCCTCGCGGCATGCATCCGCCGCCTTCAAGTAAAGCGCGCAGAGGCGGGGGTAATCCCAACCGGGGCAGGTATAAAAGCGGAAGCCTTTGCCGTCCGGCCCGGTTCGAAATCCTTGCAGCAGGGAGCCGATGTTTTCTTTGGTCGTTTGGTAGGCGGCAGGAACTGAAATTCCGTAGGCATCGTCCCAGATGGAGACCATCATGGGAACCTGCAAAACCCCGGCGGCGTTGATGGTTTCCCAAAAATGCCCTTCGCTGGTCGAGGCATTCCCAATGGTCACAAAAGAAATTTCGTTCCCGTTCACGCTGAACGGGGACTGCGATGCTTGTTCCGTATGCTGCCTATACCATTTGGAGGCAAAGGCAATTCCAAGGCCCCGACCCATCTGTCCCCCCGTCGGTGAAATATCCGCCGTGGATTGGGGACCCTGCGTTAGGTCCCTAAATTCACCAGCTGAGTCCAACCACCGGGTGGCAAAATGCCCGTTCATGGAACGTCCCCCGGAGGCGGGTTCGTGTTCCAGGCTGGGATGCGCATACAATTGGGCAAAAAAGGCGTCCAAGGTGGTCATCCCCGTTGCCAACATAAAGGTTTGGTCCCGGTAATAGCCGGTTCGGATATCACCCGCCTTGAAGGCTTTGGCCATGGCCAATTGGGGAAGCTCTTTGCCATCGCCAAAAATCCCAAATTTGGCCTTCCCTGTGAGGACTTCTTTGCGGCCCAAAAGGCTGGCATGGCGGCTCAGCCACCCCAAGCGGTAATCGGCCAGAATTTCGCTGATGAGCTCCTCCTGATGAAGATGGGTGGAGGAGGGGGAGGTGAGGGCTAGGTCTGGGTGGTTCATGTGGAGGGGGCGTTGAATGAAGACGCCAAATTCAAGTCGGTGCAAAGATAATTCAAGACAATTTTAGGCAGACTTTGCGTTATGTATGAGTCTGTATCTTTATTTTTGATCTTTAATCAAACGACCCAATTATGAAAACCCTCTTTTCCTTTCTTTTTGCACTGGCTTTGGCCCTCCCCGTTTTGGCTCAAACCGAAACCAAAGACAAGCCCGCCATCAAGTTCAAATCCGAAAACCACGATTTTGGCAAAATTAAAGAAGGTGTACAGGCTACCCACGAATTTGAATTTGTCAACACCGGCAAAGGCGCCCTCATCATTTCCAATGTGGCGGCTTCTTGCGGTTGTACAACGCCCGATTGGACTCGCGAGCCCATCGCCCCCGGCAAAACCGGCAAAATCAAAGCGGTTTACAATTCCCAAGGTCGTCCTGGTCAGTTCACCAAGCAAGTGACCGTGACCTCCAATGCGGCAGAGGCCACCAAGGTCCTGACCATTTCCGGTCTTGTTGAGAAAGTGGAGCCCGGTGTTCCCGAAACCAAGCCTGCTGCCAGCCCCGTAACCAAACCCTAATTAGGGACCCCCTTTTCGGGGAATCTCTCCAAATCACCTCCCAAACCCGTGTACATTTGCACGGGTTTTTTTTATGCCAAAAATTTCAGAACGCGGGCTACGAATGCCAGCATCGCCGATACGTCGGCTTGTTCCTTACGCCGAAGCTGCGAAAAGCAGTGGGACCGTGGTTTATCATCTCAACATCGGGCAGCCTGATATTGCGACCGCACCTGCTTTTTGGGAGGGGATCGCGGGTTATCGCGAAAAGGTTCTCTCCTACTCTCATTCGGCTGGATTGGCTTCGTATCGCCAAGCCTACGCCCAACAGCTGAACCAAAAGGGTTATGGACTGAGTGCCGACGATGTTCTGATCAGCACCGGTGGTTCCGAAGCTTTGGTGATGGCCATGATGGCCTGCTTTGACCCGGGGGATGAAATCCTGATTCCCGAACCATTTTATGCCAATTACAATGGATTCGCGGCCATGGGCGGGGTCGTGTTGCGGCCTTTTACCACCCTGATCGAAGAAAACTTTGCATTGCCGGCCGTCGAAGACTTGGCGGGAGCGGTGGGCCCCAAAACCCGGGCCATCATGATCTGCAACCCGAACAATCCGACCGGTACCTTGTACACGCGTCAGGAATTGGCAGGATTGGCTGCTTTGGCCAAAGCCCATGATTTATTTTTGATAGCGGACGAGGTTTACCGCGAATTTGTTTACGACGGGCTCGAACACGATTCGATCTTGAGTCTGGAGGGGATGGAAGAACATGCCGTGGTGGTCGAAAGCACCTCCAAAATGTACTCGGCCTGCGGGGCCCGTATCGGTGCCTTGATCACACGCAATCGGGATCTCATGGGAACCATTCTCAAATATGCGCAGGCTCGGCTCAGTCCTCCTACCCTGGATCAGGCCGGGGCTCTTTCGGCCTTGCTGCATACCGGTCGAGATTATTTTGACGGAGTACGCTCCGAATACGTTGCCCGCCGTAACACCATGGTCCAAGCCCTCAATGCCCTGCCAGGGGTTCAATGCCCTCTGCCTGGAGGGGCCTTTTATGCGGTAGCCCGTCTGCCCATTGACGATAGCGATGCCTTTTGTCAATGGATGCTGGAGCATCACCGTCACGAAGGTGCCACGGTCATGATGGCCCCTGCAACGGGGTTTTATGCCACGCCTGGTTTGGGCAAGCAAGAGGTCCGCTTGGCGTATGTGTTGGACCAGGAAAGTTTGGTGCGCGCCATGGATTGCCTCGCGACCGGCCTAGTGGCCTACCATGCCCGCGGCTAAATAGGCCTAGGCTCTCGAGTGCTATTGTTCCTCGGACCATTCACGCCTCAAAGCGTCCAGGTCTCTTTCCAGGACCTTGCACTCGTCCGCCGAGGTCCCGTCGTACAATCCCCGAATACGTCCCTTGGGATCCAGTAACAAAAATTGGCCCGAATGCAAAAATCCTCCTGGAGCGGTTGAATCCACGCCGGCACTCAGAAGGTAATACTGTTCTGCCAAACGATGAATGGAGGCTTCGTCCCCCCTCAAAAAAAGCCAATCCCTGCTTTGGGCGGGGACGCCGTGACGTACGGCATAATCGGCCAGTACTTCGCGGGTATCCCGGTTGGGGTCGATGGTATAAGACAAGAAGCGGAGGCCGGGTCCTGCTTTGACTCCTTGGACGCTGTCTTGATGGACCCGTTGGTTCGCGTATATTCTGGCCATGTTGGCGCCCATGTCCACACAAATACCGGGGCAGGACGCAAAGAAAAAATCCACCACACGAATCTGACCGCGCAGGCTGTCGCTGTGAAAAGGTTGACCTGTTTGATCCTCCAATACCAGTTCGGGCAAGGACATGAACACGGTATCCAGACCACCCGCGTCGTTGGGAACCAATTTCATAGGACCCAAAATGGGCAGGGCATCGGAGCTGGTCATGGAGCTGGAATCGCCTCGATGGCAGGAGCTCAAAGAACTCATGGATCCTAGGCAGATCCAAAGCAGGCCGTGAACGAAACGGGTTTTCATGGGGTATTCCTTGGCTAAAAAGGGAGGGGTTTCTACAGGGATTAATCCAGCTCAAAGACTTGGCCTCTTAGGGGGAGCTCCACGCGATAGCCTTGGTTGCGCAGGTCTTGGGCCAGGTCTTCCATGCGGTCCGGTTCGCCGTGCACCAAAAATATTTGCTTCAAAACATCTTTTGAAGTTTTGGTGGCAAAATCCATCAAGCCGCGGTGATCTGCATGTCCGCTGAAGATATCGGTATAACATAATTTGGCGCGGACCATCACCGTACGCCCGTCAACAGTCACATGGCTGGCTCCGTCCGCCAATTGCCTTCCAAGGCTGCCTTCGGCCAAGTAACCAATAAAAAGAATACAGGCCTTGGGGTTTTGGAGTTGTTCTTTGAGGTGGGTATGAATCCGACCGCCGTCCAGCATGCCCGATGCCGAAACCAGAATAGAAGGCCGATAATCTGCAGCAATTTTGCGGCTTTGCCCCATGTTCTGTACAAAGCGCAGCCGTTCAAACGAGAACACATCCCCGTACATTTTGATCATATTGCGGGCCTCCTGGCTGAGCCAATCCTCCATGTTTCGGTAGACCTCGGTACTCAGGATGGCCATGGGTGAGTCCACAAATACAGGAACTTCCTCCGGCAAAAGGCCTTTCTCAAAAAGCTGATGCAAAATCATCAAAAAAGCCTGGGTGCGACCCACCGAAAAAGCGGGCACGATGAGTTTGCCGCCTTCCTGGCCAAGAGCGTCGCGGATCATTTCCAGAACAACATCGGCCGCTGGCCGGGTTTCTTTGTGTTGAATTCCCCCGTAAGTGCTTTCGCAGATCAGGTAATCCACCTCCGGGAAAGGGGCTGGATCCGGCAATCCAGGGTAACCAAACCGTCCCAAATCGCCGCTAAAACCAAAGCGGGTGGTGCGGCCGCTATCATCTATTTCCAAGTAAACCGATACCGCACCCAGGAGGTGGGAGCAGGGAATAAAACGGAGCCGAAGGTTCTCCCGGATTCGGTAGGTTTTGTTGATGCGCAGCGCGTGAAAGCTTCGAAGGCAATGCTCGGCATCCTGCTCCAAGCGATGGGCTAATTTTTTGAAGGCTTGCTCGCCTTTTTTGCGGCCTTTGCCACGACCGTGTTGGTCGCTGGCCATGCGTTTGGCCTGCAAATGGGCGCTGTCCCTCAGGAGGAGGGCGCTGAGTTCAAGGGTTGGTTCGGTGCAAAGAATTTCGCCTTTGTAGCCTTCGCGGACCAATTCAGGGAGACGTCCGCTATGGTCCATGTGGGCATGGGTGAGGATAACCAAGTCGATCGACGTCGGTTCAAAACCAAAGAGAGGATCCTGGGAACGCCCCCCCATCACGAGACCGCAATCCACCAAAACGGTAAAACCATCGGAAAAGCGAAGGAGGTGCATGCTCCCGGTCACTTGCCGTGCGGCACCCCAGGAGGTGAATTGAATCGCCATGTTGTGCAAAAGTACAATAGGCTTGGGCCGAATGTGGATAAACGGCCCATCCCTCGATGCGGGTAGGGCCGCTTGCCCCGTATTTTTGCGTTTGTCCGTTGAATCCGTAGTGCAAGCCTTTTGGGGCCTTGGGAAAGAATTCGATGGCCTTTAATCAAAAATGTTATGGAAATAACAGGACAAATTATTCAAATGTTGCCTGAAGTAACGGGCACCGGTCGGAGCGGAAACAGCTGGCGCAAGCAGGAGTTTATCCTCGAGACCAAGGGTCAATACCCCCGCAAAGTCTGTATGAGTCTGTGGGGCGACAAAATCGATCAATTCCCTCTGCAAACAGGTTCCGAAATCACGGCCTCCATCGAGGTCGAAAGCAGGGAATACAACGGCCGCTGGTACACCGATATCCGTGCATGGAAAGTCGCTGCTGCAGGCGTTGGAGGTCCCGGCATGCCTCCGCCTCAATCATCCCCGATGAGCATGGGTGGTGGAGCTCCGGTTCGTTCGTTGCCTTCTGAGCCGGATTATTCGGTGCAGGGCGGGGACGATATGCCCTTCTGATTTTCTTTTGGCCGCTTTCCGCCCCCGCGTTGCCCGTCCGCTGGCAACGTTGCCTCCCGATGATTTACCGGCCTTGCTCGGCAAGAATCCGGTTTTTGTGGTCCTCGATGTGGAGGCCACCGGTGGCAACTTTCCGCCCGAGCGTATGATGGAATTGGGCATGGTTCGGATCGAAAGTGATGGCTCCCAACGTACGTGGGAATCCTTGCTCAACCCGGAACGAGAGATTCCTCCCTTTGTGGCTGATTTGACGGGAATACGACCCGCTATGGTACGTCAGGCTCCTTTGTTTGCCGATCTGGCCTCGGAGATCGACGAATTTTCTCAGGGTGCCTGGTTGGTAGGGCATCCGGTCTCCTTTGATTACCGATACTTGTGTTATGAAATGGGGCTTGCGGGGCGAACCTACGAGCGTCCTCTCCTTTGCACCCAGGCCCTGGCTCGGCATTTTTTGCCGGAACAGCCTTCGTATTCTTTGGGTAAACTTTGCCGCGGTTTGGGAATTCCAACGACCGGCCGTCATCGGGCTTTGGGGGATGCCTTGCTCACCACCGCCCTGTTTCGCAGGGTGATGGAGGCTGCTAGGCTCCCCAAGGTTTGGGCCTTTCTTTTTTGCTGCCTGCTAGCGTCTTGCTCCGAACCACAGCGTCCAATGAGGACCCCTTCGGACTCCGTGCGAGAAGCCCGTTGGCCTGGCTTTGTCCAAAAGGCCCCGGAAGGTTCCTACCGTTTGAAAGACAGCCGGGATAACCGCCCTTTGTTGGATTTGAAATTCGTTAAGGATCGTACCGGGGTTTTGTCCGCTTTTGTGAGCGCTTTTCCTGCCGGTTCGCCGTACCAGATATCCAGCCTCTGTGATTTTTGTCCGGAGGGGACCGAGGGGCACGGCCAAAAGCTCTTGGGACAACGTCTGCTTCGTGATTTACGTCCCGGAAGGAGGGGCTGGGTCGGTGGGCAGTTTCTGGACCCGGTCCGAGGTTATACGTACTTGGCGGATTTGGAGCCGGTGGGTGAATCGGATCTGGCCGTGGTTCTGCGTATTGGCTCTCAGCGTCGATCGTATTGGTTGATCCAACAATAACCGTGGTGAACCCTTCCACGAACCGTCCCCAAGACCTGCTCCTCCAAATCAAGGGCTTGCACTTGGGTCTCAACGATGGTCCGGACCTGGTGACCGACATCCATTTGGAATTGTACAGAGGGGATGCCCTGGGTTTGGCCGGAGAATCGGGATCTGGAAAGTCCTTGACCGCCTTGGCCGTCATGGGCTTGTTGGACCGCAGGCAATGGCGCGTCCGGGCCGAACAACTCCTTTGGTGGCCTCCTGCCCAAGGGGTTACCCCGCCGGAGCCCGTGGATCTTTTGACCTGTTCCCCAACGGAGGTCCGACGCCTTCGCGGGTCCTCGATGGCCATGATTTTTCAGGAACCGTTAACGGCCCTCAACCCGGTGATGCGTTGCGGAGAACAATTGGAAGAATGCTTTCGCCAGTCTTTCCCCGCTATGAAACAGGCATCTCGCCAAAAAGCCATGCGAGATGCTTTGGCCGAAGTTCAACTGAACGATGTGTCGCGGATGTTGAGCGCGTATCCCCATCAGTTAAGCGGTGGACAAAGGCAACGTTGGATGATTGCCATGGCTTTGGCTGGGAATCCTTCTTTGTTGATTGCTGACGAACCTACGACAGCCCTTGACGTGGAGGTTCAGGCGGGGTTGGTTTTGTTGTTACGGGATTTGCAGCGACAACGCTCGCTTAGTCTGTGGTTCATTAGCCACGATCTGCCCTTGATGAGCGGTTTGGTCGATCGTGCGGCGCTGATGCACCGCGGGCGCTTGGTGGAGCAGGGACCCTGCCCACAAGTGTGGAATTCCTCGGATTACCCTCGATTTGCCGCTTTGCTGAGTGCCAAACCCCACGGCATCCCCCTTTCTCCACCCATGTTCAGGTCCCAGGTAGCCCCCGTTTTGGAGGCCAAAGACCTTTCTTGGACCACCGCCACCGGTTTGAAAGCGGTGAATCAGGTATCTTTTCAATTGGAGGCCGGGGAAACGCTGGGTGTGGTTGGGGGTTCTGGATCCGGCAAAAGCAGTTTGGCTAGGATGATTGCCGGTTTGTTGAAACCAAGCAGCGGTGAACTCACGTATACCCAAAAACCATTGTGGACCGGTGGTCGCTATACCGACGATCCGCAAGTTCGTTTGGGCATACAAATGGTCTTCCAAGACCCTTACAGCAGCCTGAATCCATCTCACTCTATTCAGAAAATGTTATGCATGGCCTTGCAACAGCGGTATCCCGAGCTCCCTTCTGCTGAATTGCTTCGCAGGGCCGGGGAATGGCTGCAAAGGGTCAAAATGGATCCGGAAAAGGCGCTTCGACGCAGGCCGGCTGCCTTTTCGGGTGGGCAGCGGCAGCGTTTGGTTTTGGCCCGTGCACTTTGCATGCAGCCTTCTGTCTTAATTTGCGACGAATCGGTCGCCGCCTTGGATGGGACGGTTCAGGCCGAAATCCTGGACCTTCTACGAACCCTGCAGGCGGAACTCGGATTTTCCATGATATTTATTACCCACGATTTGTCGGTAGCGGCCCATCTTTGCCATCGATTGATGGTTTTGCATCAGGGTTCGGTCTGTGAATACGGATCCACCGGCCCGGTTCTTCGTCACCCCCAAGCCTCTTATACCCAACGCCTTCTCCAATCCATTCCTCGTGTCCAAGTCCTCTAAGCGCCTCTCTCTTCGTCAACAAGTCAACCAGACGGCCGACCAGGTTTTGGGGTGGTTCAGGAGACAAACCGGGGCGCAACCCATTCCCGAAACCTCGGTGGCTGAGGCCCTGGGGATGAAGGAACCCCTGGATTTGACCTTGCTCGGACAGGCCCTGGATAAATTGTGTTCACAAAAAGTCCTAGTCAAAGGTCCCAACCTTACCTACCAACTCCGGGCTCCCAAAACAACCACCACTGCGAAGGTGGATGGACTCTTGGCTCGAATTGAGTTTACCCATGGTGGGCTGGCTTTTGCCCGTTCCCTGGAAGGGGATGAAGATTGGCCGGTACCTGCCGAGCACCAAAACCGGGCCTTGCACGGGGATACCGTACGTATTGTGTTACTTCCTAGCTGGAGCAACGACCGAAGGCGTCGAACCAAGGGCGGGGGTGGTTCACCCCAGGGTCGGGGCAAGGCTGCCGTGGTTGAAGTGGTTGAGCGTTCCCGCAAAACCTTTGTAGGGGTTGTTCGCCGCAAAGGCACGGGTTGGTATTTGGACCCCGATCTCAAAGGCAACCGACTTTGGTTCGAGTTGATCATTCCCAAGGAACAGGAAAAGGAGGAGGGCCTCAAAGCCGTCGCCACTTGGATTGACTGGCCGGATAACCGAACCGCCCCCCGCCTGCAATGGCAGGAGTGGTTGGGCCAACCGGGCGAACATGGAACCGAAATGGCTTCGATTGGCGTAGAATTTGGCTTTGACTTGCATTTTGGGGCGGATACAATGGATGAAGCCACTCAGATTGACTCCCAAATACGGTCCAAGGATTTGGAAGGCCGCAAGGATTTTCGAGGCACACCGACCTTGACCATCGACCCCGAAGATGCCAAGGATTTTGATGATGCCTTGTCGGTGGTGCCGCTGGGACCCGACCTTTGGGAGGTTGGGGTTCACATCGCCGATGTTTCGTATTACGTTCGTAACAAAACTTCCATTGACCGGGATGCCTCTTCCAGGGCGACCTCCGTCTACATGGTGCATCAGGTATTGCCCATGTTGCCAGAGCACCTCTCCAACCTGGTTTGTTCTTTGAGACCCAACGAAGATAAATTATGTTATTCGGTGGTCTTTCAAATTCATAGGGACGGTCAAATTCAGGACACCTGGGTTGGCCGCACCTGCATTCGCTCTCAGCGTCGTTTTACCTACCAGGAAGCGCAGACGATTTTGGACCAAAAACAGGGCGAAATGCACGACGAGTTGCAAGCCCTGAACACCATTGCGGAGGCCTTGCGAAAACGCCGATTCGAGGGCGGAGCCATTGGCTTCGAAACCGAAGAAATTCGCTTCACGTTGGACGAACAGGGTTTCCCATTGGCCGCAGCCATCAAAGAAAAAATCGCGACCCATGGCTTGATTGAGGAGTGGATGCTTCTGGCAAACCAGGCCGTCGCGCGCAAATTGGGAGACGCGGTCCAACAAGGTCGAATCCCTGCTTCGGTCTATCGAATCCATGATTATCCGGATCCCGAAAGACTGGCCCGTTTGGCGGCTTGGGCCGACCTTTTTGGTTATGCCTTGTCGATCCGTAGCAAGAGCCAGGTCGCCGCATCCCTCAACCGCTTGATTCAGGAATCCGAAGGCAAACCGGAGTCGGCTATTTTGCAGCAATTGGCCATTCGCTCCATGGCCAAGGCCGTCTATACAACGCGTAATGTGGGCCATTACGGACTGGCTTTTTCGCATTATACCCACTTTACATCCCCCATCAGGCGCTACCCCGATTTGTTGGTGCATCGCCTCCTGGCTCATTTGGACGGTTCTGGTGCTGGTTGTTCCTATCCTGAACCGGATTTGGAAAGACTTTGCCGCTTCGATAGCGAAAAAGAACGCAATGCCGCCATGGCAGAGCGAGCAGCGGTTCGTTTCAAGCAATTGCAAATGCTCAGTGGCAAGCGGGACCAGGTCTGGGAGGGCTCTGTGACATCGGTGGGGGATCAAGGCGCGTGGGTAACACTGGATTACAATCGTTGCGATGGTTTGGTCCCCATGGCCTCTTTGGATGACGATCGTTACACCTTTGTGGAAGACGAATTGGCCTTGGTAGGCGGTTCGAGGAATCGTCGCATTGGGCCTGGGCAGCGTATGTCCGTTCGGATTACCAAACTGGATCTGCGATTGAGGCGGTTGGAACTGGAACCGGCTCCGGAGGCTAAAACGCGTTAATTCCAAGCATGTGCTCGCGTGCCCCCTTGTATTTTTATTCCTCGCTTTAATTTGTTATGGAGCAAAATTCTTCTCATAATCCACCCTGGGCCCCAACGGCGGGCCTCTACCAAAAGGCTGTTGAACAAGGCCTTCGTTCGTTGGGTTGGGCCCAGGCCCGGCCCGAGGGCCTGTACCGTCCCATGGAATATTTTTTGGGATTGGGTGGCAAGCGACTTCGCCCGGTGCTTTGCTTGACGGCCTGCGGTATGGTCGGTTCGGATCCTTACCTGGCCTTGCCCCAGGCGCTGGCCGTTGAAATTTTTCACAACTTCACCCTTCTGCACGATGATGTGATGGACCGTTCACCGCTGCGCAGGGGTCAGCCCACCGTACACGAGCGTTACGGCCTCGATGCGGCCATCCTTTCAGGGGATGCCTTGTTGATCGAGGCGTATACCCAACTAGCCAAGGCTCCTCTGCGCGTCCTCCCGGAAATTCTTGCTGAATTTAACCGGGTGGCTTTGCAGGTTTGCCAGGGTCAGCAAATGGATATGGATTTCCAAAAGAGATCTTCGGTTGGAATGGAAGAGTACCGCGAAATGATTGGCCTCAAAACGGCCGTGCTTTTGGGGTCTTCCCTCAAAATAGGGGCTCTGGTCGGAGGTGCCGAGCCTGCACAAGCCAGCGCCTTGTTTCGAGTGGGGTACCTGGTGGGCTTGGCTTTTCAGGTTCAGGATGATTGGTTGGATGTCTACGGTGACCCGGAGCGCTTTGGTAAGCAAGTGGCCGGTGATATCAAAGCATGCAAACATAGTTTTTTGAGGGTCATGGCCGAAAGCCGAGCCCAAAACAACCAACGAGCCACCCTGGCCCAGTCCTTTGAACGCCTCGCCCTGTTGGGTCAAAGCGGGGAAGAGGCCCCCAACCTCGACGCCGAAGTCCAACAGGTTATCCAATGTTACAATGAATTGGGATTGGAGGAAGGAGCCCTTGCCTATCAGCACCAACTCCTGGATGAGGCCATGGCTTTGCTGGCCTCCCTGCCTTTTGGGTCATCGCCGGGCGCGGCTTTTTTGGCGGATTATGCTTTGTACTTAGCTCGTCGCCAAGAATAGGAAGGGAAGTACAGGAAGGGACTGCGTTTACGATCCAAATCCAAGAACCAAGGTTCGAGGACTCTTACAGGAATCCTAATTCCAGCTTGGCTTCTTCACTCATTAAGTCCTGGGACCACGGTGGATCAAAGGTCAATTCAACATCCACCTCGCTCACGCCGTGGACACCGCGAATCTTGTCGGCCACTTCACCGGGCAGGGTACCGGCCACCGGGCAAGAAGGGGAGGTGAGGGTCATGGTCACCTTGACAGCGCCACCGTTCCGGACCTCAATGTTATAGATCAACCCAAGATCGTAGATGTTGACCGGAATTTCGGGGTCGTAAATGGTGCGAATAATGTTAAGAACGGCATCCTGGGTTTCAACGAAGGTCGGTTCCTGGCCAGTTTGGGGGCTGGGCGTCAACGCGGGTGCTGCGCTGGGATTTTGCTGCCCCGCTGTTCCTTCGACAGGCCGGTACAACAAAGCCAATTGCCGTATGCGGTCCAGCATACCGGCCAATCCGTTGGCCCGGTTGGGGGAGAGGTGGTGCTGGAGGCCTGTTTTTTGATGAAGATCAAAGGTAGTCTCCAGGATATCGCTGGGTTTTTGGTGCTGAAATACCTTGAGCAGGAGGGTCATGATGCCTTTAACCAGCAAGGCATCCGAATCGGCCGCAAATTCCAGGCGACCATCGGGCAAGGAGGTAGCCCGTAACCAAACCTTGGATTGACAACCTTTGATCAGCAAGGCGTCGTTTTTGAAGGCTTCATCCAGCGGTGGGCATTCTTTGGCCAATTCCAGGAGGTATTGGTATCGATCCTCCCAGTTTTCGAGCAAAGCAAAGTCCGCAGCGAGCTGCTCCTGCAAAATCGCCGTCGATGGAGTGGCCTCCGGGTGGTTTGCCGATTGGTTTTTATCCATGGCCTAGCATGCGTTGGGTTTTGAGCAGGGATTGACCCAGGGTGTCCAATTCCTGTAGGGTGTTATAAAAGCAAACCGAGGCCCGAACCGTACCGGGTAGGTTCCAATGTTTCATCAGGGGTTGGGCACAATGATGACCGGTTCGAACTGCGATGCCCATGCTATCCAACAGCAAGCCCACATCGTAGGGGTGGGCCTGGCCTAACAAAAAACTCTGCGCTGAACTGCGATCCGTGGCTTCTCCAATTTTGCGTAGGTCCGGAATGGAATCCAAGACCTCCTGAAGGTGCTGGTAAAGAGCCTTTTCTCGGTTCATAATGATTTCCCATCCCCATGATTGGAGGTAATCGATGGCAGCACCCAATCCAATCGCCTGGGCGATGGGGGGCGTTCCTGCCTCAAATCGCAAAGGTGGTTCGGCATAGCTGGTGATTTGATAATCCACTTCCCGAATCATATCCCCGCCCCCTTGCCAGGGAGGCATGCTGTGAAGGAGTTCACGACGGCCGTAAAGAATGCCGATACCGGTGGGGCCGTACATTTTGTGGCCCGAAAAACACAAAAAATCAACATCAAGTTCCGCAACGCGAATGGGACCGTGGGCCACCGCTTGGGCGGCATCGACCAAGACGGTGCAACCAACGGCTTTGGCCATGCGAATCATGGTTTCAACCGGATTGTGCGTGCCCAGGACATTGCTTATGGAACAAAAAGCCAGCATTTTGGAGCGGGGATTCAGCATGGACTCCAAGGCTTCAAGATCCGTTTGACCCCTTTCATCGATCGGTACGATGCGCAGAATCGCCCCTTGCTGGGCACATATCATTTGCCAAGGCACCAAATTGGCGTGGTGTTCCATGGCAGTTACCAAGACCTCATCGCCGGGTTCTAGACGTCGTCCCCAGGATTGGGCAACCAAGTTAATCGCTTCGGTGCAGCCTTTGGTAAAAACAATGTTGTCAGGACTAGCAGCCCCCAAGAAGGAAGCCACCTTGGCGCGGGCCTCCTCGTAACAACGGGTTGCTTCCTGGCTTAGGTAGTGAACCCCGCGGTGGACATTCGCGTATTTTTCAATGTAAAAGGAGCGTTCAGCGTCCAATACAGGCATGGGCTTGAAGGTGCTGGCTGCATTGTCCAGATAGACCAACGGGCGCCCATGCACCTGCAGGTCCAGAGAAGGAAAGTCCTTCCGTATTTGTTGTTCCATCAACAGGGGATCGGAACTTTGCATGGCTTCAAAAGGAGGGCAGGGCCTCCAAGGCGTTCTGCATTTGTTGGCGCAGATTCTCGTCTGGAACCAGGTCCACGATTTCGAGGGCAAAGGCCAGGGTGAGAATGCGTCGAGCTTCGTCTTGGGGCACCCCTCGGCTGCGCAAATAGAAAACAGCATCTTCCTGCAATCGTCCCATGGTGGCCCCGTGTGAACAGCGGACATTGTCCGCCAGGATTTGCAATTCGGGCTTGGCATGGACCTTGCCGCTGGGAAGGCCCGAGCCGGGCTGATCCAGCATGAGGTTGCTGCTTTTTTGGAAGGCGTTTGTTTCCTGGGCATCCTGCTCAACCCGTAGGACCCCGTTAAAGACCGTGGAAGATGAAGGTGCGGCAACGGCTTTGTAGTGTTGATGGCTTTGGCCGCGCAGGGCAGCATGCTGGATACGGCTGTATTGGTCGGCATGTCCTCCTGCCGTCGCCATGGTCAGTCCGTAGAGCGCCGTGTACGCATCGTCACCTTGCTGCTGAACATGAATATTGTTACGAATAAGTCCGCCACCGTGGGCGATGGTGTAAATATGGAGTTTGCTTCCCTCTGCTTGAACGGCATCGGTTTGGCAGAGTATGCCGGTGGAGGTTTCGGAACGAATCCAACGGATCAATTCCAATTCTGCACCAGCACCCAATTCCACCTGCAGGGTCAAAAGCGAGGCCAGCGGTAAGGGCAAGGTATTCGTTTGGTCAAGGCGACCGTTTTGCGGTGCGATTTCCTGGACAACCCTCAGACGTGATCCAGCCCCCAACCGAAGTCGGTGGTTAAAACCATGCAGACCTTCGGCTTGCCTTCCCAAACAAGAGAGAATGAGGGGTTCCGTTGGTTGACAGCCCGCTGGTAATTCCAAATCGAGACCATCGCGGTGCAGGGCCCAGGAGGCCGCCCCTAAGGGGTCCAAAGCCTGCAGGTCCATGGCGGGGCTGCTGAAGGGTTGCAAATCCGAGGGCAATAAATGTTCCATAGTGGTGGTCGCATAGGACTTGGAAGCTTCTTGGGCTACCCCTTCCGTGGGCCCCAGCCAGGCCCTTAAATCGGTGTATTTCCACGCTTCAACTGACGATCCCGGCCAACCACCGTGGAGCATAAACTTCGCTAAACGTGAATCGTTGGATTCCAAGCTCATACGTTGGCATTCACTTCGTTGCGCAACCAATCATACCCCTTGGCTTCCAGCTCCAAGGCCAATGTATAATCCCCGCTACGAACGATACGCCCGTCCATGAGAACGTGGACATAATCCGGACGGATATAGTCCAACAGGCGTTGGTAGTGGGTGATGACCACAAAGCTGTTGTTGTTGTTACGCAAACTGTTCACCCCCTCGGCAACGATCCGGAGTGCATCGATATCCAAACCGGAGTCCGTTTCATCCAGAATGGCTAAGCGGGGTTCCAGCATAGCCAGTTGAAAAATTTCGTTGCGTTTTTTTTCGCCGCCCGAGAATCCCAGATTGACCGGACGAGACAGATACGAGGCATCCAATTGAACCAAGGCCGCTTTTTGGCGCATAAGTTTCAAAAAATCCCCGGCTTCCAGCGGGTCCAAACCCCGCATGCTGCGCACCTTGTTGACCGCCGAGCGCATAAAATTGGTATTGCTGACCCCCGGAATTTCAACGGGGTACTGAAAGGCCAAAAAAACGCCCAGCCAGGCTCGCTCTTCGGGCTCCAAGGCCAGCAAATCCTGTCCATCCAAGTAAACCTCTCCTTGGATATCGTACCCGGGTCTACCGGCCAAAACATGGGATAGCGTTGATTTTCCTGAACCGTTGGGCCCCATAATCGCATGCACTTCTCCGGAGGGAATTTCAAGGTTCAGGCCTTGAAGAATAGGGCGGCCCTGAATGGAGGCGTAAAGGTTTTTGATTTGAAGCAAGGGGGTGGGGTTGGTTGTCATACCGGATGGTGATGGGATTTTATCCTACGCTGCCCTCGAGGGAAATGGCCAGCAGTTTTCTCGCTTCAACAGCAAATTCCATGGGCAGTTTATCCAAAACTTCCTTGGCGTACCCGTTGACGATTAGAGCGATGGCTTCTTCGGTAGGGAGCCCTCGTTGTTGGCAATAGTACAGGAGGTCCTCCTCAATCTTGGAGGTGGTGGCCTCGTGTTCTACTTGGGCATCAGGGCAGTTAATTTCAAAATAAGGATAGGTATGCGCGCCGCAACGATCGCCCATGAGCAGGGAATCGCATTGGGAATAATTTCGAGCGTTCAAGGCTCCTTCGCGGACCTTCACCAAACCTCGATACGTGTTTTGGCCCCGACCGGCACTAATCCCCTTGCTAACAATACGGCTGGTTGTATTGCGGCCAATATGGATCATTTTGGTTCCGGTATCGGCCTGCTGAGCCCGAGCGGCCAAGGCAACCGAGTAAAATTCACCGGTGCTGTCATCTCCCTGAAGGACGACGCTGGGGTATTTCCAAGTGATCGCCGAACCTGTTTCGACCTGGGTCCATGATATTTTGGAGCGGTGCCCTTTGCAAAGACCCCGCTTGGTAACAAAATTGTAGATACCGCCCACTCCTTGAGCATCCCCGGGGTACCAGTTTTGCACGGTGGCATAGCGGATTTCGGCATCGTCCATGGCAACCAGTTCGACAACGGCTGCGTGCAATTGGTTTTCGTCTCTTTTGGGTGCTGTGCATCCTTCCAAATAGGACACATAGGAGCCTTCTTCGGCCACAATCAGCGTGCGCTCAAACTGTCCGGTACCCGCGGCATTGATTCGAAAATAGGTACTCAATTCCATGGGGCAACGAACACCGCGTGGGATGTACACAAAGGACCCGTCCGAAAAAACCGCTGAATTAAGGGCTGCGTAATAATTATCTGTGTAAGGGACCACTTTGCCCAAGGATTTTCGAACCAAATCCGGGTGGTTTTTGACCGCTTCGCTAAAGGAGCAAAAAACAATCCCTTGTTCGGCCAAACGGGCTTTGTAGGTGGTTGCAACCGATACAGAGTCCAAAACGGCATCCACCGCCACCCCTGCCAAAATCAACTGTTCTTCCAAAGGAATCCCCAGTTTGTCGTAGGTGGCTTTGATTTCAGGATCCAATTCGTCCAGGGATTCCAGTTTTTTGGCGGCTTTGGGAGCGGCGTAATACGAAATATCCTGGAAGTCGATGGGGGGAATCTCCAAATGGGCCCAATCGGGCAAAGGCATTTTTTGCCAATAGTCAAAGGCCTTTAACCGCCATTCAAGCAACCATTCCGGTTCCTCTTTACGGGCTGAAATCAGGCGAACTACATCGGTGTTCAGACCTTTGGGGTCGATGTCCTGTTCAATGTTGCTAACAAAACCAAAAGCGTAGTCGTCCTCGGCCCAACGGGTGAGCAAAGCATCGTCCGGATGGTTATCGTTGGCCATAGGGGGGTAACAAGGTGGTGAAAGCTTTTGTTTAGACAAAGTCTAAACAGCCGCAAAGATAATTGTTTACCAACGCAAGGACTCCTTGTTCAAAAATGCCGCAACGCCTTGACGGCAGGGCTCGCTTTGGCGGGCTTCAACATTGACATCGATGGCGTTTATCATGGCTTGCTCCAGGGTTTTTCCTACGTTTTGAGCAAGCAATTTCTTGGTTAATGCCAATGAGTTACCCGAGTTTAACTGAATTAATTGTTGAACAAATTCATCCGCGCTGGCCTCCAAGGCATCCCTTTCCACCAGGCGATACACCAAGCCGTAGTCCAATGCCTGGGCGGCCGTGATGCGCGCTGCATTTAGCAACAGGGGTCGGGCATGGCCTTCGCCCATTTTTCGGCAGAGAAAAACGGAAACCATCGCCGGTACAAAGCCGATGGCCGCTTCGGTGTAGGCAAAACGCGCTTCGGGTACGGTAAAGACCCAGTCGCAAACCGATACCAAGCCACAACCACCGGCCAAGGCATGACCCTGCACCCTCGCAATCACGGGCTTGGGTCCGCTGTAGAGTCTTTGATAGAGGTCGGCCAGTCGCAGCGAATCCTGTCGCTGCTCGTCTTCGGTCCAGGATTGCATGGCCTGAAGCGATTCCAAATCTGCACCCGCGCTAAATACATCGCCACGCGCTGCCAGAACCAAGGCACGGACTTCATCGTTCTTCATGGCATCGCTGACCGCCTGGTCCAAAGCCTGAACCATGGCAGGATTCAAGGCGTTTTTTTTGTCCGGACGGTTCAGCGTGATGGTCGCCACCCGGTTTTGAATTTGGTATTCGATCATAACCGCAAATCTAGGGCCTGGGCAGCCGGACTAAGCACAAATCAACCCAGCGAACGCCCTCCTTCATGCATTGCTGCAACAATTCAATGCGTTGGTTTTCCGGATGAAAACCGCTCAAAACCACCACGGCAGGTGATTGGGCTTCGGTCCACGAGGCTTTGGCGCCTTGGTGCAAAACGAGGAGTTCGACCCGTTCATCGAGGTTCAATTGAACAGGCCCGCAGGCCATGAGGGTGCGGTGAGTTGGCTGCATGGCGAGGGGTTCCCAGCGCCAAGGTTCCAAAAGGCCGGCCTGGAAAATCACCGGGCTTCGATGAATCCAAGCCAATACGTGTGTGGATGGTTTGCTGCGATGGCCACCTGCTTTGCCAGGGGCCTGATAAGTCCATGTTTGCTGGGCCTTGTCCTTGAAGAGGCGCCCTTGGCAGGATACTTGCCAGCCCAATACCGGGAGAAGGAGCCACCAATGCCATCGCGGGGGTGGCCAGGGCCTGCCCCGGTTGGCCAAGAACATGAATACCAGGACAAGGCTCATGAACCATGCCATATCCGTTGCTTCAAAATCCGGAAAATGCAAGACAGCCCCAGGCAAACGTGAAAAAAAACCTGTAACACCATGGGTTAACCCAAAAAGCAGGGTTCCGAGGGCTTGAACAATCGATCCCAGGAACGGTAGATCCCCCAGGGCGGTCCAAACCAGGGCCAGGCCCAAAAGCGGGCCCGATAGGGGGACCACCACCAAGTTGGCTGGCAAAAAGTACAGGGGGAATTGCTTGAAGTAATATATCGTTATAGGCGTCGTAACCAATTGAGCACAAATTGTTAATAATGAACTTAAAAGTATTGTTCTGGGCAGGCCTTTGCTTAGGAATGCGCTCCAACGAGCCGCCAAAGGACGGTAGAGCCACAGGAGGCCGGAGACCGCTCCAAAACTCAAAATGAAACCGGGATCCTGCCAGCAGGTAGGGTCAAAGGCCAACATGCAGGCGGCGGCTTGAAAGAGAGCGAGCCCCCCGTTATGGGAACCGGCCATCGCTCGAGCCCCCTCCATCCAAGTTAAAACCAGTCCCGCTCTCCAAGCCGAGGAAGCGCCTCCGGTGAGTAGACAGTAACCCAGGACCGGCAGCGAGGTCCCCCAAAGCCGTACCCAAGGAGGGGGTGCCCTGTTAAATCCAAGTCGGCAGAACAGTTGATAGACGCCCCCCAGCAAAAAGAGGATCCAACCGTGGATCATCAAAACATGCATACCGGAGACCGCCAAAAGGTGAACGGTGCCGGATTGCTGAAAGGCGAGCTTTGTGTCTCGGTCCAAACCGGCTTTCCACCCCAAAAGCAGGGCCTGGGATAAGCCCCGACTCATGGGGTCCCTCATTCGATTTGCCATGAGATGGGCTAAGTTTTCTTGGAATTCTCCAAAAAGAAGGGCCATTCGGTCCCAAGGGTCCGCCGGTGCCCCTGGTAGCCAAGCAGGGGGCTCGTCCCAAGCATGGGCTAGGAGTGGATGGGGAACTTGAATTTGAGTTTCGATGCCCTGGCTATGGTAATAGGATCTCAAATCCGGATCACCTGGCCGGCGGGGTCCAGGAATGGCGCCGGCACGGCCTTGCTCCACCAGCCGCAGGTCTCCAACAGAGCAGGCTGGCATGGAATTCTGTGCATCATCGCTTTTGGAATAGATCAAGAGGACATTGGAACGGCGAGGTTCCAGGCGTACACTCGTTATCGTGGAGGGTGCATCCAGCGCATATTCAATTTTGGCTCGGTATCGGTTGGCGGATTCTCTGCGGTAGACCCTCACCAATAGCAAGCCGCCCTGAACACAAGACTGGGCTTGAGGTTTTAGGGTTGATTCGGTGGCCACGATGGGGGGTGCCGCCCGTTGTTGACCGGCCACCAGAAAGGCCAATCCTAGCCAGGCCAAAGCTCCGTGTATTTTTCGCCAACGATAGGCCAGGGCTAGATTGCTCGGGCCCAAAAGCCACAAAGCCAGGATGCAAAGAGATTGCGCGATGAGGCCTAGGGTTGACCAAGGTGCGGGGATTCCCCATGACCCCACCAAAACACCTATCAACAAAGCCGTCGATAGGCGCACCGTTCGACCCACCAGGTAACCGTTCGTCCACTGTGCCATGGACGGCAAATTGCGGTCAGGTACCCCCTGAAATCGTTTCTAAACGCTTAACAACGCCCTTGGTAGAGGCAACGATAATGGGCGATTTCGGCTTCTTGGAATTCATCGCCATCGGTAACAAACCCAAGTTTGGTATAAAAGGGAAGGGCCTGAACCTGGGCATGCAGATAAACAGGGCAGCCATCACGCTCGGTCAGGGGCATTAATTCTTCCAAAACGGCCTGCAGCAAGGCCCTGCCCAGGCCCTGCTGTCGATGCGTTGATTCGACCGCCATCCGTTCGATTTTGTATCCATGGGGGGTCCGCCTGTACCGTGCACAGGCCACCACCTTTCCATCGACCAAGGCCGCCCAATGTTGGGCAAGTTCCTCGAATTCATCAAATTCCAGAAGTGGGTCCACCTTTTGTTCTTCCACAAAAACCCGGGATCGCAGGCTGAAAATAGGTTCCATGAGGGCCGGATCGTGGACCCTTACCAAGGTGGGTTGTTGGTGCATGCGCCAAATTTAGGGCCTGCTCCCCGTCAACTTGGTCTTATCTTCGCCCATTCATCAATCCCCTGAACGTCTCCATGTCACAGACTGCTCAAATTCTGGGTTCCCAGGCTGACTATCTCCTGGCCCATCGCTCTTCGACCATCGCCGCCACCGATTTGCATCTTCCCGGCCCGGATTTTGTGGACCGGGTATGGGCTCCTTCCAATCGTTCCATTCAAGTGATGCGCAGCCTTCAAACCCTGTACGGGCATGGACGGCTGGCAGGAACGGGATTTTTGTCCATTCTGCCTGTTGACCAAGGAATTGAACATTCAGCCGGCGCTTCGTTTGCTCCCAATCCTCGCTATTTCGATTCCGAAAACATTGTTCGATTGGCCCTAGAATCGGGTTGCAATGCCGTAGCGTCCACCTTTGGAGTCTTGGGTTCGGTGGCCCGTCGTTATGCTCACAAAATCCCTTTCATCGTCAAAATCAATCACAACGAATTTTTGTCTTATCCCAACGAGTACGATCAAATCATGTTCGGCTCGGTTCGTGAAGCATGGGAAATGGGCGCCGTTGCCGTTGGAGCGACGATTTATTTTGGTTCCGAAGGGTCCCGTCGTCAATTGGTCGAAGTGGCCGAGGCCTTTGAAGAGGCTCATTCCCTGGGCATGGCCACTATTTTGTGGTGCTACCTCCGCAACCCTGGTTTCAAGGTAGACGGCATCGATTATCATACCTCGACCGACCTAAGCTCGCAGGCCAACCACCTGGGTGTTACCATCCAGGCCGATATCATCAAACAAAAACTTCCCACCAACAACGGGGGATACCTGGCCACCAAACATGGAAAAACCCATCGTTTGGTTTACGATCAATTGACCACCGATCACCCCATTGATTTGTGTCGTTACCAAGTAGCCAACGGCTACATGGGACGAGCCGGTTTGATTAATTCCGGCGGTGAATCCAAAGGGGCGGACGATTTGACCGAAGCCGTTGCCACGGCCGTTATCAACAAACGAGCCGGCGGTTCAGGTTTGATTTTGGGCCGTAAAGCCTTTCAAAGACCGATGGCCGAGGGGGTTGACTTGTTGAACAAGGTCCAAGACGTATACCTGGATTCCAGCATCGATTTCGCCTAAAGCATGGCCTGGTTCAAACGCTCAGCGGCCGGGGTGACCACGGCAACTGACGAAAAGCGCGAAGCGCCCGATGGGTTGTGGCTCAAATGCCCCTCCTGCAAGGCTTCTGTTTTAACCAAAGATTTACAGGAAAATCTTTCGGTATGTCCCAAATGCGATTACCACCATCGCCTGGGATCCGAAGGATATTTCGGTATTCTTTTTGATCAAGGAATTTACGAGGAATTGGATGCGGATTTAATTTCACTGAATCCACTTAACTTCAAGGATACCAAGGACTACGGCGATCGCCTTCGGGATGCCCGTGCCAAGACGGGGCTCCGAGATGCTTTGCGGTCCGCCGTTGGGAACCTAAACGGATTTCCCCTGGTGGTGGCCTGCATGGATTTTGATTTTATCGGCGGGTCGATGGGGACGGTGATGGGCGAGAAAATTGCCCGGGCTGTGGACAAGGCCCGTGCCCTGCGTTGTCCGGTTTTGGTGATTTCCCGATCTGGGGGTGCCCGCATGATGGAGGCCGCCTTTTCTTTGATGCAAATGGCCAAAACATCGGCCAAACTATCCCTGGCCGATCGGGAGGGGATTCCCTACATCTCCTTGATGACCGATCCTACCACCGGAGGGGTCACCGCATCGTTTGCGATGTTGGGCGATTTGAATTTGGCCGAACCCGGCGCCTTGATTGGTTTTGCCGGACCCCGCGTGATTCGCGAAACCATCAAGAAGGATTTGCCCCCCGGTTTCCAAAGCGCCGAATCGGTGCTTGAAAGTGGATTCTTGGACTTGATTGTTCCGCGACATACCCTCAAGGAGACCTTGGCTCGGCTTCTGTCGCATCTGCGTCCCTAGTCTCTGTCGACAAAACTTGGAAATTGGCCCTCAAAGCCGTATCTTTGCGATTCTAAATTTTATAATCAATCAGCGGCCCCAATCAATAGCGACCTCAGCGGCCCCAAATAAGCGGAAAATGTATCTAGACAAAACCAAAAGAGCCGAAATCTACACCCAATTCGGCCAAAACGCCCAGGATTCAGGCACGGCAGAAAGCCAGGTTGCCCAGTTTTCCTTTCGCATTGCTCACCTAACCGAGCACCTCAAGAAAAACAAAAAGGACTATTCCACTCAGCTTTCCCTCATCAAAATGGTTGGAAAGCGCCGGGATTTACTCAATTACCTGAAGCAAATTGACATCGCTCGTTACAGGGCGGTGATCGAGAAACTCGGTCTTCGCAGGTAATTTCAAAGGCGGTTCCCCAGGGGCCGCCTTTTTGCGTTCACCGGAACTTTGACCCTCCAAGGTCCCCAGCGGTGCATGGTTCGGTGTGCATACCAATTCACTACGGTAAACCTCATCCGAAGATGACGTCTGCCCATTATTCAACCCCGTTTACCAAACTTTTATGAAACCACAATCCACTCTAAAATCCATTCACTTACCCGACGGACGGGTTATTACCATCGAAACCGGACTCATGGCCCGTCAAGCCGACGGAGCGGTCCTTGTTAGCATGGGGGATACCCGCCTTTTGGCCACGGTCGTTTCGGCCAAAGAAGCCAAAGAAGATGTCGACTTTATGCCCCTCACGGTGGATTACCAAGAAAAATTTGCCTCTACAGGCAAAATCCCGGGCAGTTTTCAGCGACGCGAAGGACGTTTATCGGACTACGAAGTTTTGATTAGCCGATTGATCGACCGGGCCCTCCGCCCTTTGTTTCCAGAGGATTACCATGCCGATACCCAGGTTCAGGTAACCCTCTTTAGTTCGGACGCCGAGATTCTGCCCGATGCCTTGGCTGGCCTGGCCGCCTCTGCAGCCCTTGCGGTTTCCAACGTCCCTTTCAACGGTCCTATTTCCGAAGTGAGGGTGGCCCGTATTGACGGGGAATTTGTCATCAACCCTTCCCGTAGCGCGCTTGAAATGGCCGATATGGATTTGATGGTGGCCGCTACCCTGGAGAATGTGATGATGGTGGAAGGCGAAGCCAAAGAATGTTCGGAGCAAGACCTGGCTCAAGCCATTTTGGTGGCTCACAATGCCATCAAAGATCAATGCAGGGTTCAGCTTGAGCTGCGCGCCGCTGTCGGAGCCACACCAAGGTCTTATTTGCATGAGCGCTCGGATGACAAGCTTCGTCACGCCGTTGAATCTTTTTGTTATGATAAAGTATACAATGTAGCCAAATCAGGAGCGCCCAAGCACGAGCGTTCAGCCGGTTTCCGCCAGGTCCTCGAAGACTTTATTGCCTCCCTAGGCGAAGGAGCCGAAGTTGATAAGTTTTTGGTCAAGAAGTACTTCCATGATGTGGAGTACAGTGCCATGCGCAATATGATTTTGGACGAAGAACGTCGTTTGGACGGTCGTCGTTTGGACGAGGTCCGTCCGATTTGGTGTGAAGCTGGGTTTCTTCCCGCCACCCACGGTTCGGCTCTCTTTACACGCGGTGAAACCCAATCCCTGACCTCGGTGACGCTGGGCTCCAAAGAGGATGAGCAAATGATTGATGGTGCTGTTATTGCAGGTTATAACAATTTCCTTCTTCATTACAATTTCCCTTCTTTTTCGACTGGTGAAACCCGCCCTAACCGGGGACCGGGTCGTCGCGAAGTGGGTCACGGAAACTTGGCTATGCGGGCTCTCAAGCAGGTTTTGCCGCCTCAGGAGGAATGCCCATACACCATTCGGATTGTATCGGACATCTTGGAATCCAACGGTTCATCTTCGATGGCCACGGTATGTGCAGGGACCTTGGCCCTCATGGATGCTGGCATCCAAATCAAAGGCCCAGTTTCCGGGATTGCCATGGGTCTAATCACCGACGGGGATCGCTTCAAGGTATTGTCGGATATTCTGGGTGATGAAGATCATCTGGGCGATATGGACTTTAAACTGACCGGTACCTCCAAAGGCATCACCGCTTGTCAGATGGATATCAAGATTGATGGCCTTCCTTACGAGGTGCTCTTGCAGGCATTGACCCAAGCATCGGCCGGCCGCGCCCACATCCTGGGCGAAATGAACAAGGCCTTATCTCAACCGCGCGAAGACTACCGTCCTCATGTTCCAAGGATTACCCAAATCACGATTGACCGTGAGTTTATTGGGGCGATCATCGGGCCCGGTGGCAAAATCATTCAAGAAATTCAACGCGAAACGGCCTCAACCATCAGCATTGAGGAAAAAGGCGAACAGGGCATTGTCCAGATTTATACGGCCGACAAAGCCGGTATGGACAAAGCGGTAGCCCGCATTCGTGGTATTGCAGCCAAGCCAGAAATGGGGGCTGTTTATTCGGGTAAAGTCAAGTCGATTATGCCTTTTGGCGCATTCGTTGAGTTCATGCCCGGCAAGGATGGCCTTTTGCACATTTCTGAAATCCGTTGGGAGCGCATCGAAACCATGGACGGCGTCTTTACCGAAGGACAAGAAATCCAAGTCAAGTTGGTAGAGGTCGATCCCAAGACCGGTAAGTTCCGCCTATCGGCCAAGGCCTTGCTGCCTCGTCCGGAGGGAATGCCGGAGCGTGGACCCCGCCCTGACCGTGGACCCCGCCCTGACCGTGGACCTCGCCCTGAGCGCGGACCCCGTCCTGAAGGCGGTGAGTTCCGTGCCGAGCAGCAGGATGGCACCGAAGGTGACGCCTAGGCTCACCTTTGATTTTGTGTTATTGAATTAAGTTTTCCCAGTTTTGGGAATTTAGTGCGGCGGCATCAATTTGCCGTCTGTGCGACAACTCAAAATAATTCGTCAAATCACAGCCCGCGATCAACGATCGTTGGAGCGTTATCTTCTGGAGATTGGCCGCCTACCCCGGCTCAGCCCACAGGAAGAAGCGGCCTTGGCGGTGAGGGCACGGAGCGGTGATCCTCGTGCTGTCGAGCGATTGGTGACCGCCAATCTTCGTTTTGTGGTTTCAGTTGCCAAACAATACCAGAATCACGGGCTAAGTCTCAACGACCTGATTAACGAGGGCAATTTGGGCTTGCTCAAGGCGGTTCACCGCTACGATGAAACCAAAGGCTTTAAGTTCATATCCTATGCTGTTTGGTGGATTCGCCAAGCCATTCTGCAGACCTTGGCGGATCAAGGTCGGACCGTGCGATTGCCCACCAGTCGGATGAACCGGATTGTTCAAATCAAACGGCTGGCGGGTCGCTTGGAGCAGGAATGGGGACGCGAGGTCCATTCGGTTGAATTGGCCGAACAACTGGGCCTGAGCCCCGAGGAGGTGGATGCTCATTTGGCATGGGCCCTGCGTCCCACCTCTCAAGATGCGCCCTCAGGCAACGGTGACGACGAATCAACCTGGTCGGAACGATTGGAGGATATGAACCGGCATCATCAACCAGGCTGGGTTTTGGAAAGGGAATCCTTGGCCCAGGATGTGGACGATGTCTTGGGAGGACTTTCGAATCGCGAAGCTGAAATTCTTCGGTTTTCCTTCGGAATAGGGGGTCGGCCCCAGCTGGAAACGGACGAATTATCCAACCGCTTTCAATTATCCAGGGAACGAATTCGTCAAATCCGGGAAAGGGCCCTTCGTCGTCTACGAGGAATGGCACAAACCACCCGCCTCAGGGTTTTCCTGGGCGGGGCCTGAAGGGTGCTAGGAGGGGATTTAGCCTTCGTCTCCGTTGGGGTTGTCTTCGCCGTCCTGGACCATAACCTCGGCCGAGAACCTGAACTCCAATCCAGGGTTTTCGGATTGAAGGCGCTGCAACATCCATTCGGAATCCGCCAAGTACACCGAATTCCCATCTTTGTCATAGGCATGGTGTTCTCGTCGGTACTGAAAAAACGAGTCGATTTGCTCCGAATCAGCCGCGTGGATCCAGCATGCTTTGAGGTAGGGCAGCGCTTGGTAGCGAACCTTGGCGCCGTATTCGTGGAGCATGCGGAATTGAATAACATCAAATTGCAATTCCCCAACGGTGCCGATAATTTTACGGTTACCGGGCTGCTGAACAAAGAGTTGAGCGACGCCTTCGTCGGTTAATTGGCGTAGGCCTTTGTCGAATTGTTTGGCTTTGAAGGGGTCCAGATTTTCGACCCTGCGAAACAATTCAGGTGAAAAGGCGGGGATGCCTTTGAAATACAATTTTTCGCCTTCGGTCAGGCTGTCACCGATTTTGAAATTCCCGGTATCGTAAAGGCCCACCACATCGCCGGGCCAGGCCTCGTCCACGGTGTTGCGATCGCTGGCTTGAAACAAAAGAGGCGCGGCAAAGCGTAGTTTTTTGGACAGGCGAACGTGATGATAAAATTTGTTACGCTCAAACTTACCAGAGCAGATGCGCATAAATGCAATTCGGTCCCGGTGGTTGGGATCCAAGTTGGCGTGAATTTTAAAAACAAATCCTGTGAGCTTGGGGTGCTGGGTGGTGATGAGGCCCGCCTGGGTCAACCGGGGACCCGGCTCCGGCGCAATTTTCACAAACGTATCCAGCAATTCCTTGATGCCAAAATTGTTCAAGGCGCTGCCAAAAAACACCGGAGCCTGCTCAGCGGCCAGGTAGGCTTTCCGGTCAAAGGAGCCATAAACATCCAGTAACTCCAGATCTTCCCGCAGTTTGGGAGCCAAGGCCCCCAGGACTTTGTCCAATTCGGGGTCATCGGCTCCGTCAAAATGCCGTACATCGGAAGCAATGGTGGTTTTGGATGCCGAGAACAAATCCAATTCCCCTTTGGCACGGTTGTAAACGCCTTTGAAACGATCGCCCTGACCAATAGGCCAACTGAGGGGGCAGGGATGCAGCCCTAGCTTGGCCTCGAGTTCATCCAGCAGATCCCAGGGGTCCTGGCCTTCTCGGTCCATTTTGTTGATGAGAACCAAAACGGGGGTGGCCCGCATTCGACAAACCCGCATCAGGTTTTCGGTTTGTTCTTCGACCCCTTTCGCCGCATCCACAACCAGAATAACGGAGTCCACGGCGGTCAGGGTTCGGTAGGTGTCTTCGGCAAAATCTTTGTGCCCGGGGGTGTCCAAAATATTGACCCGGCATCCCCCGTATTCAAAGCCCATCACCGAGGTTGAAACCGAGATACCCCGTTGTTTCTCGATTTCCATAAAATCGGAGGTGGCCGTTTTGCGAATCTTGTTGGATTTGACGGCTCCTGCCGTTTGAATGGCACCCCCAAAGAGCAGGAACTTCTCGGTCAGGGTGGTTTTGCCGGCATCGGGATGCGATACAATTGCAAAGGTGCGTCTAGGCAGGGGATTTGGCATAAAGCTTCCAAAGATAGGTCCTTGGGCCGTAATTTTGGGGCTATGTCAAAGCCCCGTATTCTTATAACACAAGATGGAAATTAACCAAGCGGTTCGGTGGCTCCTGCTCAGCGGATCCCTCCTGTTGGCCTTGTTGCTGGGTTGGTGGCTTTGGTCCGATCGCGAATCCGATCACCCGGATTTACTTGAAAAGGTACCGGTTTTTGAATTCCCGTTGATTGGCCGGAGTGGAGTGGTCACCCGACATCAGTTCCGCGACCGGGCCTTGGTGGTATCCTATTTCAATCCGGATTGTTCGCATTGCCGTTCCCTTGCGGACGCTGTTGGCAAGCGTTCCGATCGCCTTGTTTACAAGGTGGGTGGAAAGCCAGCCAAAGTCGCCTGGTTGTGGGTGACGCGCTTTGATGAAGATGCGGCTTGGGAGTTTATGCGTGAATTTGGATTGGAGAACCGCAAGGATGTATGGTTAGCGGCCGATCGAGAAGGAGTCTTTTACCACGCCTTTGGGGATATGCATGTTCCCTCGGTTTATGTCTTTGACAAGCAAGGAGTCTTCCTAGAAACAATCTTCGACCAACCGACCTATGGCGATATTCTCCAAACCCTTGGAGGAAAACGGGTCAACAAACCCAAAAAATCCCGGTAAGGCCTTTACAACAACATCGAAACCGGATCCCGTAACATCAGAGACAAGCTCTGTAGGAAAGCGGCTCCGGTGGCACCATCCACGACGCGGTGGTCGCAGCTAAGGGTCACGGTCATGCGTTGTCCAACGCTCAATTGTCCATTCCGAACCACGGGGCATTCGCGTACGGCCCCTACAGCCAGAATGCACGCATCGGGTGGATTGATAATGGCGGTAAAGGCTTCGATTCCAAACATTCCCAAATTGCTGATCGTGAAAGTGTTACCTTCCCAATCCTGGGGTTGTAGCTTCTTTTCTTTGGCCTTGCCGGCGTATTCTTTGGTTTGGGTTGCGATTTGAACCAAGTTTTTTTGGTCGGCAAAACGAAGAACGGGTACAACCAGGCCTTCGGGCAGGGCCATGGCAACGCCTACATGGATATGGTGATTCTGTCGGATGCGATCCCCCAGCCAGGAAGAGTTAACCGCGGGATGCTGGCGCAAGGCCATGGCTGCGGCTTTAATGACCAAATCGTTGATGGAGATTTTGACCGGCGCGTTTTGGTTCAGTCGCTGTCTGGCTTCCACCGCCTGGTCCATGTCAATTTCCATGGTCAAGTAAAAATGCGGGGCTGCGTTTTTGGATTCGGTGAGTCGGCGCGCGATGGTCTTGCGCATTTGGCTGAGTGGTTGGTCGGTGAAAGACTCGCCTTGACCGGCAGGTCTGTTGAGCCAAGCGCTCAGATCGGGGGTTGCCAACGCTTCGGCAGCTGCAGGGGCTTTCGCGGCGGCTTGACCCTGGAGGTCCCGGCGAACAATTCGGCCGTTGTCTCCGCTGCCCTGAATACGGCGCAGGTCCAGGCCTTGTTCGGCGGCTAACTTGCGGGCCAAAGGACTGGCCTTGATCCGTTGCTGGTCTGGAGGGGACAAGGCTTCAACCGGAGCCTGGGCTGTAGCCGAAGCCTGGGCTGGGGCCTGTTCCGGTGCAGAGGCCGAGGATGCTGCAAGAGCTGGCGCTCCTGCGTTCAACAAAGCCGCTACATCTTCACCCTCTTTACCCACAATGGCAATCAAGGCATCGACCGGTACCGCGTGGCCTTGTTCAACCCCAATGTGTAGGAGGGTTCCTTTGACATAGTTCTCCAACTCCATGGTGGCCTTGTCGGTTTCGACTTCGGCCAGGATATCCCCGACCTTGACGGTGTCACCTACTTTCTTGTGCCAGGCGACAACGACCCCTTCGGTCATGGTATCGCTCATTTTGGGCATGCGTATTATCTCGGCCATTTTTGGAACGTCTAATTTTCTAGTTGCTGGAAGAACCGCAAAATTAAATCAATATTTTTGGCCCATGGCATTGACAGCCGCTTTTTTGGAGGAAATCCAAGGTTTACTTTCCTTGGATCAGATTCTCACGACCCAAACCGAGTCCTACGGACGGGATGAGACCGAAGAATGGGTCTTTGTGCCGGAGGTGGTGGTATTTCCAGACAACGCCCCAGCGGTGGCAGCTGTGCTGGCTTGTTGCCAGCGACACGGGGTTCCGGTGACCTGCCGAGGCGGGGGTACCGGTCTCAGCGGTGGGGCTTTACCGGTCCAGGGAGGCTTGGTTTTGAGCACAGCGCGCCTGAATCGGATTCTTCATATCGATACCGATAACCTACAGGTGACGGTTGAACCGGGGGTTATCACCCAGGTGATGCAGGAAGCCGTTCGAGAACTTGGTTTGTATTACCCCCCCGATCCATCCTCCCGGGGCACCTGCACCATCGGGGGTAACCTGGCAGAATCGGCCGGAGGACCGCATGCGTTCAAATACGGGACTACCAAGGATTATGTCCTGAATTTGGAAGTCGCTCTTATGGACGGTACCCTCCTGTGGACCGGGGCCTCGGTCTCCAAATACGCTACAGGCTACCACTTGACCCAATTGATGGTTGGCAGCGAAGGTACTTTGGGCGTTATCACCAAGGCCGTTTTTCGGCTAATCCCCGCGCCCAAGGCGGATTTGCTGCTTTCGGTCCCCTTTCCAGACTTGGAAAGCGCCTGTAGAGCGGTCGCCGCCATCCAAACGACGGGCATTCGCCCTTCGGCTGTTGAATTCATGGAAAGGGATGCCCTCCTGTTATCGGCGAGCTACCTGGGCATGGAGGTGCCCTACCCCTCGACGGTTCAGGCCGAATTGCTTCTCGAATTGGACGGGGACCGCATGGATTTGCTGATGGAACAAGCCGAAATCCTTTGTCCGGTGCTTGAAGAGTACGGGGCGGGGGAGATTCGCTTGGCCGATCAGGCTGAACGGAAAGAAGCCTTGTGGACCCTTCGGCGGCAAATTGGACATGCGGTCCGGGCCTATTCAGTGTACAAAGAAGAAGATACGGTGGTTCCCATGTCGGCTTTGCCGGCTTTGGTCCGCAAAGTCAAATCCTTGGGGAAGGCCTACGGGTTTCGTTCGGTTTGTTACGGCCATGCCGGGGATGGGAACCTGCACATCAATATTCTCAAAGAACAAATTCCCGAGGAGATATGGTCCGAGGAGATTCCCAAGGCCATTCGGGAGCTCTTTGCCTTTGTCCACGAACAGGGGGGGACCCTCTCCGGTGAGCACGGGATCGGATGGTCCCAAAAGCCCTACCTATCCTTGGTGATGAATCCAGCTCAAATTCACTTGATGAAGGGCATCAAAGCCGTTTTTGACCCCCAAGGGCTGTTGAACCCAGGTAAGATTTGGGAGGCTTGATTCGTCAAGGCACGGGCCTATCTTTGCCCCTGCTTTTCTAAAAAATCAATATGAGTACACAAACCCTCCTTTACCTAATACCTCTTTGCGGGGTCGCAGGATTGCTCTTTACCTTCTGGAAATCATCGTGGGTCGCAGCTCAGGACCCGGGCGATGCCAAAATGCGCAAAATCGCCGGCCATATTGCCGAAGGCGCGATGGCGTTCCTCAAGGCTGAATACAAGATTCTCGCCATTTTCGTGGCCTGCGTTTCTGTTTTGTTGGCAGTTACCAGCCCTGCCGAGACCTCTTCCCCCATGGTAGGCGTTGCCTTTGTGGTGGGTGCCCTTTGTTCCGGTTTGGCCGGATTCATCGGTATGCAGGTGGCCACCAAGGCCAATGTGCGTACCGCCCATGCAGCCCGTACCGGGTTGTCCAAGGCCCTCGAAATCGCTTTTGCCGGTGGTTCGGTCATGGGCATGGGGGTTGTTGGCCTGGGTGTTTTGGGTCTGGGTTCTCTTTTTATTCTCTTTTCAAATCAATTTGGAACCGGTGATGCAGCCTCGGTTAACAAGGTCATCACCGTGATCACCGGCTTCTCTTTCGGAGCCTCCTCCATTGCACTTTTTGCCCGTGTTGGGGGTGGTATCTATACCAAAGCCGCTGATGTTGGTGCTGACTTGGTCGGTAAAGTCGAAGCCGGTATCCCCGAAGATCATCCATTGAACCCCGCAACGATTGCGGACAATGTGGGCGATAACGTGGGCGATGTCGCTGGGATGGGTGCGGACCTTTTTGAATCGTACGTAGGTTCGATTGTCGGTACCATGGTTTTGGGTGCCGCTTTTATGGTCGGTGGATTCGCTGATAATTTTGACGGATTATCCGGTGTCATTCTTCCCCTGGTTTTGGCCGGTACCGGCATCGTAATGTCGATTTTGGGTACCTTTTTTGTGCGCACCCGCGAAGGGGGTGATCCCCAGAAGGCCTTGAACATGGGCGAGTTTCTTTCTTCAGGACTCATGATCGTCGCATCCTATTTCATTATCACATGGATGTTGCCAGCCGAATGGTGGTTCAAGGATCCGCTTTACGCTTGGGAAAATCCGGAGCTTGGAAACCACTACACCGCGATGGGGATTTTCTATGCAACCATTATCGGTTTGGTCGCCGGGGTTTTGGTAGGATTGGTCACTGAGTATTACACGGGTACCGGTAAAAAGCCAGTCCTTTCGATTGTTCGTCAATCCTCAACCGGTGCTGCCACGAACATTATCGCTGGATTGGGTGTGGGCATGATGTCTACCGCCATCCCCATTCTTTTGATTGCAGCCAGTATCATCGGCGCCTTTCATTTTGGCGGCTTGTACGGAATCGCCATCGCAGCGGTTGGTATGTTAGCCAATACCGGGATTCAATTGGCCGTGGATGCCTACGGACCCATTTCGGACAACGCAGGTGGTATTGCTGAAATGAGTGAATTGCCCAAAGAGGTTCGTCAGCGCACCGATAAACTGGATGCTGTAGGTAACACCACGGCCGCTATCGGCAAAGGCTTTGCAATCGCATCCGCTGCCTTGACGGCCTTGGCCTTGTTTGGCGCTTACATGTCTTCGGCCGGTATCGCTAGCATTGATATCTCCAAAGCCAATGTGATGGCTTGTTTGTTCATCGGTGGCATGTTGCCTTTTGTCTTCTCGGCGATGGCGATGGGCGCTGTTGGACGCGCGGCCATGTCCATGATTGAAGAGGTTCGACGTCAGTTCAATTCCATCCCTGCCCTCAAGGCTGCTTTGGAGGCGATGCGTCGCAACGGAGACAAAGAGGTCAAAGATTGGTCAGCCGAAGACCAAGCTATTTTTCATCAAGCCGACGGTGTAGCCGAATACGGTAAATGTGTTGAGATTTCAACCAAAGCAGCGATTCGTGAAATGGTTCTGCCCGGTCTCTTGGCGGTGGCGGTGCCTGTCGTTGTTGGCTTTATTTTCGGTGCCGAGCCTTTGGGCGGTATGCTGGCAGGTGTGACCGTTTCAGGTGTTTTGATGGCCATCTTCCAATCCAACGCCGGCGGTGCATGGGATAATGCCAAGAAAATGTTCGAAGAAGGCGTTGAAATCAACGGCAAAACATACTACAAGAAATCAGAGCCGCACAAAGCTGCGGTGGTTGGTGATACGGTTGGGGATCCATTCAAGGATACCTCAGGTCCTTCGCTCAATATTTTGTTAAAACTCATTTCGGTGGTGGCTCTTGTGATGGCTCCCGCCTTGGTTGACAAAAACAAGATCAAGACCGCGGTTGCTCCGGTTGCTCCCGTAATCGAAACAGTCCAGCCCATGGAGGCTCCTGCCGAGCAAGCTCCTGCTGCTGAGCAGACTGCACCGGTCGCTCCATAAGGGCGCGGAATTTTTATTCGTTGTTATAAACGGGTCTTGTCCAACGGGCAGGACCCGTTTTTTTTGGCCCCAAATCCTGGCAGGGCCTTCGCTTGCAGGGCCTTCTCTTGAAGGGGTTGCCTAAAAAAGGCCGCCTAATTCGGTTTCGACTTTGTGAATGATTTCACCAAAATCTTCGGGCTTGTCCGCAAAATTGATTTGATCCACGGGAATGATAAGCAATTTGCCCTGCTGGTAATTTTCAATCCAAGCTTCGTATCGTTCGTTCAAACGCTTGAGATAGTCCAAACGGATATTGTCTTCAAAATCGCGACCCCTCTTCTGGATTTGACGAACCAAGGTCGGTACCGAGGCTCGCAAATAAATGAGAAGGTCCGGGGCCTTGAGATGGGCACTCATGGCCTCGAAGAGTCGGCCGTAGTTTTCAAAATCCCGGGTACTCATCAGTCCCATGGCATGAAGATTAGGTGCAAAAATATGAGCGTCTTCGTAAATCGTTCGGTCCTGAACGGTGGGATGGGCCTTGGCCGACATCTCTTGGTTTTGGCGGTACCGCGAATTCAAAAAATAGATCTGCAAGTTGAAGGACCAACGCTGCATGTCCTCATAGAAATCGTTGAGGTAGGGGTTGTGATCAACCTCTTCAAAATGAGGCTCCCAGCCATAATGACGGGCCAGCATTTCGGTGAGGGTGGTCTTTCCGGATCCGATATTCCCGGCAACGGCGATGTGCTTGCTCATGGACGACGAATATACCCTAAAACCCCATGATTTCCCTCACCTTGTGGAGGGTTTCAACGGCCGAGCGCCTGGCTTTTTCGGCGCCGTATTGTCGAATCTCTTCAATCTTTTTGTGCTGGGATTCCAATTCCAGGATGCGTTCCCTCAAGGGAGCGAGGAAGGAGACCATGTCCTCGGCTAATTGCTTTTTGAGATCGCCGTAACGAATCGTGCAATTTGCATAGGCATCGCGGTACTCTTCAACTACATTGGACGACGAAACGAGGCCCAAGAGGCTGTAGAGGTTCGCAACGGCGCCTTCGGGCGTGCTGTTGGGTTGGGTGGGGCCGGTATCGGTGACGGCGCGCATGATTTTCTTGCGAATGGAGGAGGGATCCTCCGCCAAAAAGATGGCATTGCCTTCGCCCTCGGATTTCCCCATTTTGCCGCTACCGTCCAGGCCTGGAACCTTGATGAGTTCGCTGCTCTGGGAGGCCCGGTACGGCTGAGGCTCCGGGAACCAATCCACCTTGTAAAAGTGGTTGAATCGTTGAGCAAAATTGCGGGCCATTTCCAGGTTTTGTTCTTGGTCTTTGCCTACTGGAACTTTTTGGCCCCGATGAATCAAGATATCCGCCGCCATGAGCACGGGGTAGGTCAGCAGGCCTGCATTGACGTTGTTGGGCTGGGAACGGACCTTGTCTTTGAACGAGGTGCAGCGCTCCAATTCCCCAACATAGGCATGCATGTTTAGAAGGAGGTATAATTCGGCTGTTTCGGGCAAATCACTCTGGACATACAGCGTGCATTGCTCCGGGTCCAAGCCAGCGGCCAGGTATTCCGCCAAAACGGTGCGGACTCGTTGTCCGGCCAGACCAGGCTCCGGGTGCGTTGTAAGGGCATGGTAATCCGCAATAAAAAAATAACAATCATGACGGGCTTGCATGTCAACAAATTGACGGAGGGCCCCCAGGTAATTGCCCAAATGAAGGCGGCCCGTTGAACGAATGCCAGATACGACTTTGATCTTATTCTCCATGGTGCAAAATACGGGGTGGTCGCCTTATCTTGACCCGTGATGCCCCTTTCAGGCCCCGCTCCCCAAAGCGCCGACGAACTATACCAGAGCATACGCCAACACCCGTGGCGTTTTGGGTATTACCGGTTCAGGGCCTACCTCTGTTTGCTTTATTTCGGTGTCTTTTTTGGGTTGTCGTATCCATTTTTTCGATGGTGTATGGCTGATCCAAGTCGCTACAAATGGGCATTGCGTTGGCGTTCGGTTTGGGCCCGTAGCATTGCTGTTTTGTTCGGAATTCGTATTCGTTTGGAGGGCCAGATACCTTTGGATACGCCCAGGCTCCTGATTGTGGCCAATCATTTTTCGTATTTGGATATTCCTGTTTTGGCCGCTGCGCTTCCGCTGGATTTGCATTTTGTGGCGAAGTCTGAACTTCTACGCATTCCGTTTTTTCGACATTTTTTTCGAACCATGGACATTGCCATCCCCCGTGGTTCGGCCCAAGGCTCGGTGAAGGCCTACAAGCGGGCCGAAGCATTTTGGACCCGCGGTTCCGCCGTCGTGGTTTTTCCGGAGGGAGGGATTTTGGCGCAGGCTCCCCACATGACGCCTTTCCGGGTTTCTCCCTTTGCGATGGCCCTTCAGCAAGGGGCTACGATCTTGCCCGTATCTTTGCCGGATACGTGGAAAATACTCCCCGAATGCCCCTATCATTTTTTGCGACCCGGATTATGCCGGGTCCGGTTGCTAGAATCTTTGGAAGTCACCCAGCTCAACACGGACGAAAGGAGTCTGCGCAATCTTTGCTTCGATAGCATTGCCGAAGATTTGTCCCGTACAGCCCCGATCGAAACAACGACACCCATCTGAACCTATGAAGGTCAACCTAGAAACCCTTGAACGCATCACCCACCTGGCCCGTTTGGAATGGGACCCGGACCGGGCCGATGCCATGCTCGAAGACATGAATCGTTTCCTGGAATACGCCAGGGTTTTGGATCAAGCCCCCACCGAAGGGGTCGCTCCGTTGGTTTACATGAATGAAAACGGCTTGCCTCCCCGTGAAGATCGGGTCATCGCCGAAACCAACCATGAGGAGGCTCTCATGAACGCCCCATCCAAGGATTCTGATTATTTCCGCGTTCCCAAAGTCCTCAAGAAATCCGGCGGATGATTCAGGATACCACTGTCATCGCTCTGCAGGGAATCCAACGATTGTACCGGATGGGGGATGAAACCATCTACGCCCTTCGTGGGGTGGATTTGAACATCGAACGCAACGAATACGTGGCCTTAATGGGGCCTTCGGGTTCCGGGAAATCGACCTTGATGAATCTGATTGGATGCCTGGATTCTCCCAGCGCCGGTTCTTATTGGCTTAATGGCCAAGACGTTGCTGGCTTGAGTGATCATCAATTGGCACAGATTCGTAACAAAGAAATTGGATTTGTTTTTCAAACGTTTAATCTACTGCCCCGCTTGTCGGCCTTGGATAATGTGGCGCTGCCACTCATTTATGCCGGAATACCAGAAGCCAAGCGCCGAGAAAGGGCCCTCGAGGTTCTGAATCAAGTGGGTCTAGGAGATCGGGTTTCTCATAAACCCAACGAGTTATCCGGGGGCCAACGACAGCGCGTTGCGGTGGCCCGTGCATTGGTCAATCGACCTTCCTTGATTTTGGCCGATGAGCCCACCGGTAATCTGGATTCCAAGACATCCATCGAAATCATGGAACTTTTTGCCACGATTCATGCCCTGGGCAATACCATCGTTTTGGTAACCCACGAAGAAGACATTGCGCGGCATGCCCATCGAATGGTCCGCCTCAAAGACGGGGTGGTCGAATCCGATCAAAACCAAACCCCCCAACGCCTTGGTTCCACTTCATCATCGCCCCTGAACGATCCTGCATGAAAATTTATACCAAAACAGGGGATGCTGGTCAGAGCTCCTTGCTTGGAGGACAACGGGTTTCCAAATCGGACCCCCGGCTCGAGGCCTACGGCACCATCGATGAGCTCAATGCTTGGATTGGCCTGCTCAAAGAGCAGGAGGGCATGGAGACCTACAGGGACCTCCTGACCCGAATCCAGGAAGCCCTGTTTACCCTGGGCTCGCATTTGGCTGCCGAGAACGCGGACCAAGTGCTGGCCTGGAAACTTCCGGTCCTACCGGCTGATTTGGTTCCTGCGTTGGAACTGGAAATGGACCGATTGGATGCGGGTTTGCCGCCCCTCCGAAACTTTATCCTGTCTGGGGGGCACCCGGTTTCAGCCATGTGCCAGGTGGTTCGCACCGTTTGTCGCCGTGCTGAACGACAAGCCGTGGCCTTGACCGAAGCCCTTCCCGAGGAGGGCGAAAGGCTGGCTCCTGCGATCATCACCCTGAACCGATTGTCGGATTATCTCTTTGTTTTGGCCCGGGAAATACTCCGAGCCAGGGGATGCGAAGCCACTTTGTGGAACCCTGCTCGGGGGACTTGACTCGTTGCCCGAATCGTCTATCTTTGCCCACAATTCAACATCACCTATGTATTGGACGCTCGAATTGGCTTCTCACCTCGAAGACGCCCCTTGGCCCGCCACCAAGGAGGAACTGATCGATTACGCCATTCGGTCAGGGGCCCCCATGGAGGTCATCGAAAATTTACAGGAACTCGAAGACGACGGGGAACCGTACGAAACGATTGAAGAAATCTGGCCGGATTATCCGACCAAGGACGATTTCTTTTTTAACGAAGACGAGTACTAAGCCCCTGGTTGCTTGCGCTCAAAGCGCTGACGCAGGAGTTCCACCGTGGTCGAAAAGGCCAAGGCGAAATACAAATATCCTTTGGGCACCTCAAAGTGGAAGCCTTCCACCAAGAGCATAAATCCAATCAACATCAGGAAGGAGAGCGCCAAGATTTGGAGTGATGGCTGCTTTTGGATGAATTGTCCTATTTGATCTGCCAAAGCCAACATGACGCCCATCGAAATAACAATCGCGGCAATCATCACCTGGATCTGATCACTCAGGCCGATGGCCGTCAAGATAGAGTCAAAGGAAAAAACCATGTCAATCAAGACGATTTGAGCAATCAGCCAGGCGCCGGCTTTGGCAGCCTTCTTTTTGGAGGAATCATGATCGGCAGGGTCTCCGCGATGTTCCAAGTGGTTGACCTTGGTGTGTAATTCGGAGGTTGTTTTCGCCAAAAGGAATAGACCACCGCCCAGAAGGACGAGGTCTTTGGTGCTGGGAGTCCAAGGCCCCAGGGTGAACAGGGCTTCGGTCAATCCTAACAACCAACTAATGCTTAACAACAAAATAATCCGAAATACAAGGGCCAAGAGCAAGCCTAGACGCTGAATTTTGCGACGCTCCACGGCCGGGAGTTTGTCGGTAAGGATGGAAATAAAAATAATGTTATCGATTCCCAGGACGATTTCCAGGATTGTAAGGGTTAACAAAGAGACCAACCATTCCATAGGGGAAAATTAGAAAACCGAAGAGGGCTAGGATTTCAATAAAGGAAACAGAAACGCAATCAAAGAATCAGCAGCGCGTCACCGTAAGCAAAAAAGCGATATTTTTCACTGATCGCAACGCGATACACTTCTCTCAAAAACTCCTGACCAGCAAAGGATGATGCGATCATGAGGGACGTTGACTCAGGCAATTGAAAATTGGTCAGTAGAGAGTCGGCCAATAGAAAATTGTGCGGAGGAAACATGAATTTATCGGTCCAGCCGGTCGTGGGTTTGACTTTGCGACCCGCCGACATCGAGGCTTCCAAGGCCCGGAGGGTGGTGGTTCCCACGGCGCAGACCCGGTGGTTGTTCATAAGGCTGCGGTTAATGACTTGGGCCGCGGTTTCATCCACCTCAAAGAATTCGGATTCAGGTTTGTGTTTGGTAAGATCTTCGACTTCGACCGGCTTAAAGACACCGAGACCAACGTGCAATGTGATTTCAGGTGTTTCGATACCTTTCAATTCCATGCGCTTGAGAACGGCCCTGCTAAAATGCATGCCGGCAGTAGGAGCAGCAACAGCGCCAATCCTCTTGGCAAAAATGGTTTGGTAGCGTTCCTCGTCTTCGGGCTGTACATCCCTTCCCATTTCCTTGGGTAGAGGTGTTTCTCCAAAGGTGGTGAGGGCTTTCCGGTAACCTTCGTCATCACCATCGAAAATGAATCGAATGGTCCTGCCGCGGGAGGTAGTATTGTCCACCACTTCGGCGATTAACTCGTCGTTTTCTCCAAAATAAAGCTTGTTGCCAACTCGAATTTTCCGTGCCGGATCGACCAAGGCATCCCACATGCGCATCGATGCGTTCAATTCTCTTAGCAAAAAGACTTCGATCATGGCGCCGGTCTTCTCTTTGTTGCCATACATGCGGGCCCGGAAGACTTTGGAATTGTTCAAAACCAGGCTATCGCCTTCGCCGAACAGGTCCAGGATATCCCGAAATTGCCGGTGTTCGATGGTTTGGGTTTTGCGGTTGATGACCATCATCCGAGAATCATCCCGGTTGGGCAGCGGTTGGGCAGCGATCAGGCTGGAGGGGAGCTCGAACTTAAATTCGGATAATTTCAAGGGCAGGGGTGTTTTTTGGGAAGAAAGGCCAAAGATAATGTAAACTTGAGGCGTTAATCCGAATCGTTTTGCAGGGTCCAGTTTCAAAAACAAGCATGGGGTTGTTTCCCTTTCGAGAAGGGGCTAGGATGGCCTTTTTCTCGCTTTGGTCCAATCGTTTGCGGACCTTCCTTTCCTTGTTGGGGATTTCGATAGGGATTTTCACGGTCATTACAGTTTTCACCTTGGTGGATTCCTGGGAATTGCAGATTCGGAGTTCCTTGGCGAGCATGGGAAACGATGTCGTTTATGTCGAAAAGTGGCCATGGGGCTTTAATTCGGAGTATCCTTGGTGGAAATACATGGCCAGGCCCCAGCCATCGTATCGCGAGTTTATCGAATTGCAACAGCGCAGCCGCAACCGGGCCAAAGTCGCTATGATGGTGGACTTGGAGTTGGACAAATTAACGGCGACCGGCCGCGTTCGCGAACAGGTCAAAGCCTACGGTGTTTCCCACGATTACCCCCAACTGAGATCTTTTGAATTGGAGCAAGGGCGTTTTTTTCAGCCTTCTGAATCGGCTGCCGGTGCTCGAAGGGTGGTTTTGGGCGCTCAATTGGCCAAGGATTTGTTCGGGAGTTCCGAGTTAGCCATTGGACGCAGCCTACAAGCCATGGGCCAGAAGGCCCTTGTGGTCGGTGTCGTTCGATTGGAAGGGAACAATTCAGCCAATACGAGCCTGGATGAGGTCGTACTTCTGCCTTTGCAGTGGCTACGCAAAACCAAAGGCAGTCGTTTTGAAGATTTTTATCCTCTCTTAATCACCAAACCGGGATCGGGCGTGCCTGCTTCAGAGTTCAAAGCCGAATTGAAGGGCCACATGAGGGCCATACGCCGGCTATCCCCCCGCAAAGAAGATAATTTCGCTCTTAATCAACTTTCACTCATCGCCAATCAACTCCAAAACACCTTCGCCACCCTCGGTATCATTGGTTGGTTGGTCGGTGGATTTTCGTTGTTGGTGGGTGGTTTTGGGATTGCCAACATCATGTTTGTTTCGGTCTACGAGCGGACTCCCCAAATTGGCATCCAGATGGCCCTGGGCGCCCAGCGTTCTTTTGTCATTTTGCAGTTTTTGATAGAATCCGTCGTCCTTAGTTTGATGGGTGGGATCGTGGGTCTGATGGGGGTTGGCCTGATGATTTTGGTCCTCAACGCCTGGTTGGACCAAGAATTGGTGTTGCTCTGGAAAAATGTAACCACCGCCTGTGTGATATCGGCGTTGATTGGCTTGATTGCTGGTGTTTTGCCGGCGGTCCGGGCCGGTCGCATGGATCCGGTTGAAGCCATCCGCCAATCGTAACCCATCGCCTTCGCTCTTCTTAACCGATGAGCACGTGCGCTTTGGGGTAACTGTAATTCTGGTTCTCGCTTTTGGAGGCCAGGGCAAAGGCCAAGGTGAGGGTGCCGACTCGACCTACAAACATGGATAACATCAGAATTGCTCGGCCTGCCGACCCCATGGCCATCGTGGGGCCCCGGGTTAGGCCTACCGTGCAAAAGGCCGAAACTTCTTCAAAAACCAGGTCTAGGATGGGAATCGTGGGCTCCAAAACCGCCAAAACAAAGGTGCAGCCAAAGACATAGGATGCCGAAAAAAAGAAAATGGTATACGCCTTGTTGAGGAGATCAAAAGGGATGGAGCGTCCGCCAAGTTCTAATTGCCTTTTGTCACGGATTGTTGACCAAACGGCCAGGACCAAGAGCGTAAAGGTGGAGGTTTTGATACCGCCCGCTGTCGAGCCGGACCCTCCACCGATGAACATCAAGAAGATCATGAGCAGGCAGGCGGGCACTCCAAAACTTAACACATCCAATGTATTGAAGCCTGCTGTTCGAGCGGAAGCCGATGCAAAAAAAGAATCAATCAAAACCCGAGCCGGGCTCTGTCCTTCCAGCGTTCCTCCGACCCTGACTTCCAAAACACCAAAGACCAAGGTTCCAAACAAAAGCAGGATTACGGCCGTCCACACCGAAATACGAGTCGATAGCTTCCATTTTTTCCAGGGAGCACGCAGCCGGTCTACCATCTGACGGTAACCAAAAAGATCGCGCAGGACTGGAAATCCCAGGCCTCCAAATACGATTAACAAAGCAATAACCACCCTTAGAACAGGGGCATGGTAAAGGAAGGGTTCTGCCAAGCCGGCGGTGTACAGCGCAAAGCCCGCATTGTTAAAGGCTGAAACTGAATGAAAGATGGAATGAAAGGCCTTGACCGATGGCTGATCAGCAAAAGGGGCCTCCACCGGCCAGGATAGATAGATCAGGAGGGCGCCACCCAATTCAAAGAATAATGAAAAAAAGATGATTTGGCCCAAAAGTTTTTTGGCGTCAAACAAGGTCTCTTCGGACATAAAATCCTTGATCATGGCTTGGTGGGAAATTCCCACTCCTTTTTTTAAAAAAAGCGCAAAAAAAGTTGCAAAAGTTAGAATGCCAATGCCACCCAACTGAATGAGCCCCAACAAAACCCATTGACCTTTGAGGGTTAAGACCTGACCAACATCAATGGTGGACAAACCGGTAACACAAGCCGCAGAAACCGAGGTAAAAAGAGCATCCTCCAACCCTAGTCCGTACCGTCCCACGCTCATTTGAGGCAACATCAGCAGTCCTGTCCCTGCTAAGATTAACACAAGAAAAGAAAAGATAAGGGTTGCAGCTGGTTTGAGTTGAATGGTGACGACTGAATTGCTGAGGCGTACGATCTCCTGTCCGGCCAATCCAACGGCCAGGGTATGCACAAACCAAGCGTAGGGGAGAAGCTGATCGAAGGAAACTACCTGGCTCGAAAACCATGGGTGTCCGACCCCGGCAAAGAGACCCTCCAAAGCCCAAAGGCCCAGCAGTAGAGTTTCCAAAGGGTTCGATACCGAATAATTCAAGTCAAAACGTGCGTAGAGCCAGCGAATGAGATAACGAATCCCAAAAATCCCTATCAGTGAATTTTGGTAATTGATGACTTCAAATTGGCCTTCCAGGCTCAAAGGGAACCCAAAGTACAAAACCATCAAGGCCACCGATGCCAAGGTGCCGATGGTTCGTATCCAAACCAAAACACCTTCTACCGGCGCTTGCCATCGGAGCAAGCGAAGAAACCAGGTGGATTGAAAAAAAGGCAAGGCCGACTTTTTAGGAGGGGCGGGAATTCAAATGGCTTAGAACTTCCGCCAAAACTAAAGGCTGCGTGCCGGATTTGAGGCAGGCCAGCCCACCGCAGAGGTTGGACCAGGCCGCAATATCCAGTACAGCCATGCCCGAGGCATAGGCGCAGGTAGCAGCTGCGATCACCGAGTCTCCAGCACCGCAGACATCCACCACTTCAACAGGGCTTGTTTGGAGGCGACCAAATCCTTGTTCATCCATCCAACAGAGCCCCTGGTCCGCCATGGTAACCAGCAACAAACGACAAGACAGTCGTTCCCTGGCTTCGGCGCAGGCCTCTTCCAAATCCGAAGACTCGGTTTGAATCTTGCGATCGAGGGCCTGTTCCAGTTCTTTGAGGTTGGGTTTGAACAAGTCCACCCCCTTGAATTCCCAAAAGTGCAGGTATTTGGGGTCTACACAAATCGGAATCCCCCGTTCTCGGCCTTTTTGGATGAGGCGAGCAATACGCTCAGGGTTGAAAAACCCTTTTTCGTAGTCCTGCAAAACCATGGCATCGCAACCTTCCAGCGCCAGGTCCAGTCCCTGTTCCAAAAGGAGATCAATGGCCGGATGCTGAGGGTTTCTTTGTTCACGATCCACCCTCAAAAGGTGCCTCTTTCCGTCCAAGAATCGAGTTTTGTGGGTGGTTGGAACATCCAAAAGGGAACCCAAAAAGCGGTCGCTAATCCCAGCGTTTTGGAGTAAGTCCCGAAGGATCGCTGCCTCAGGATCTTGCCCAACCGTGGCCAAAAGATGAACATCAAGACCCAATCCCGCCAAGTTGAGGGCGACATTGCCGGAGCCGCCTACACGGTGTTGCCATTCAAAAAGATCCAATACTTCAACGGCCGCTTCGGGGGACTGCCTGCTGACATGACCAATCCCGTAGGTGTCCAGGATCAAATCCCCGGCCACCAAGATGCGAAGCGAGGACCAAAGCGGAAGCTCAGCCGACACGGTGCTCAACCAATCTTTCTTCGATGGCCGTCCGGATTCGACGGGCGGCCTCCAAAAGTTTGTCTTCTGAACTGGCCGTTGACAAACGAAGGCAGTCAGGGCAACCAAAGGCATCGCCCGCTACGGTTGCAACTCGGGCCTCCTCTAGCAGAAATTCCGCCACCCTTTCGGCATGGCCCAGGGGTTCTCCCCTCCAGGGAAGTTTGAACCAGTCTGAAATACGAGGAAAAAGGTAGAAGGCGCCCTGCGGCAGGGGACATTCCCAGCCGTATAGACCTTGCAAGGCCTGATAAAACAAGTCCCTTCGTTGGCGGAAGGCTTCCCGCATTCGGTAGGTGGGTTCCATCGTTCCGCTCAGGGCGGCCAAGGCAGCCCGCTGGGCAATGGAGCAGGTTGCGGAGGTGTACTGACCTTGCAATTTGACGCAGGCTTCGGCGATTTCGGGTGGAGCCACCGCGTAACCAAGCCGCCAACCGGTCATCGCATACCCTTTGGACATCCCATTGACCACCACGGTTCGGTCCTTCATGCCTTCTTGTTGAACGATGCTGGCATGGGTGCCCTCAAAACGTATGTGCTCGTAGATTTCATCCGATACCACCAAAATCCCTGGATGGCGACGCAATACGTCGGCCCAGGCTCCCAATTCATCAGCATGGTACGCGGCCCCGCTGGGGTTGCAAGGGGACGAATACAAAAGCAATCGGGTCTTGGGGGTGATGGCCGCTTCCAATTGCTCGGGCAGGACTTTGTAACCGTTGGCGGGGCTTCCCACGACGACTACGGCTTTGGCTTCGGCCATTTGAATCATTCCGGCATAACTGACCCAGTAAGGTGCAGGCAACAAAACTTCATCCCCCGGATTCAGCACGGATAACAAGACATTAATCAGACTCTGCTTGGCCCCTGTACTGAAGATCACTTGGCCGGGCCCTACATTCCATCCCAATTCATGGCTCATTTTGTGACATACGGCCTGCCTTAAATCAGCGTACCCGGCCACCGGGGTGTAATGCGAATAGTTATCCTCGACGGCACGGCAGGCTGCGGCCTTGATATGCTCCGGGGTGTCAAAATCCGGCTCACCCAAACTTAGGTTGATGATTTCGATCCCTTGTTCGGCCAAGGCCCGGCTGCGTGCTGCCATGGCCAGGGTTTGGGATTCTTCCAATTCCAGGACTCTCTTGGAGGTCCAGAAAGGTGCTTTGGTCATAGCCCTAAAGATAAGCTCTCAAAAGTTGATTGGTCTGCGAAAAATGCCGACACTGTACAAATCCACGATAGGCCGACAACGGGGAAGGATGCACCGTATCCAGGCAATGAACGGCAGGGTTGCGATGCTTTTGGGCTTCTTTGCCCCATAACAACCATACCATGGGTTTTCCGGATTTCGCCAAACCTTCCAAGACCTTGGCCGTCCAACGCCCCCAACCCCAATCCCGATGCGAACCCGGAACGCCTGCGCGCACGGTCAGCGTTTCGTTGAGCAGGAGCACTCCTTGTTCGGCCCAATTTTCCAGATCGGGGATGCGGCCCAAGGGGTCGCGCTGCTCCAACCACCGGATGGGCTCCTCCATGAGCTCCGCTTGACCCTCGTTGATGCAAGCCTGTTGATCCCATTGCAGGGCTTTGGCGATGTTGACCAAGGAGGGTGGCGATGGGGCATCGTGCGGTACTGCAAAGCTCAATCCGGTCGCCAGGCCTGCCCCAGGGTAGGGGTCCTGACCCATCAAGACGACCCGGACCCCTTCCGGGGGCAAGACTTCCAGGGCCCGAAAAAGATTCGTGGTTTTAGGATAAACGACCTCGTTTCGTTCAAGGGACTTTCGTAGGTTTTTGAGAGGATCAGCCAAAGCTTCCAACGCTCCGCATTCTTCCAAAAAAGCACCCCATGCCGTGGGAATCACGGGCTCTTCCATCAAGCGAGGGTCTGTCATCCCCAAGAAGGTTCGTTAGTAAGGAGCAGGTCCTTCATCCATCTCATTCAAACGGGATGGAAAGGTTCGATCCAAACCCCTGAAAGGGTTGTTGGGCTCGTTGGGATCCCGGCGATCGCCTGCAAAATCAGCAGGGCCTCCCGAACCTCCTGGATTCACAAATCGGGCGTATTTGGCTTGGAACCTCAAATTAATTTCCCCGGTTTGACCATTCCTGTGTTTTGCGACAATGATTTGGGCCTGGTCCGGGGACCCCTCGCCTTCCATGTTGTAATAATCGGGACGGTAGATAAACATGACCATATCTGCGTCTTGTTCGATGGCGCCTGATTCTCGGAGATCCGATAACATGGGTTTTTTGTTGCCGCCTCTGACTTCAACTTGACGGCTTAACTGGCTCAACGCTATGACGGGGACTTCCAGTTCTTTGGCCAGAGCTTTGAGTCCACGGGAAATCGAGGCGATCACTTGTTCGCGATTCATGCCCGATGCATCGTTGGAACCTCCACCCATCAGTTGCAGGTAATCGATAACAATGAGTTGAATGTCGTGTTTGGATTTGAGCCTTCGGCACTTGGCCCTTAATTCAAAAAGGGTGAGCTGGGGGGTATCGTCAATGTAGAGGGGTGCCCTGGTGAGGCTGTCGGTGCGACTGGTCAATTGAATCCATTCGTGCTGAGCCAGTTTGCCTTTTTTGAGTTTTTCGCCTTCAATTTCGGTTTCAGAAGACAAAAGGCGATTAATCAATTCAATCCCCGACATTTCGAGCGAAAAAAACGCAACACCTTTTTGAAAATCGACCGAGGCATTGCGAGCCAGACTCAGCACAAAAGCGGTTTTACCCATACCGGGTCTCGCTGCGATAATGTTCAGGCTTCCCCTCTGCCAGCCAGAGGTCAATCGATCCAATTCGGTAAATCCGGAGGGGATTCCAGATAATCCATCCGCCTGTTGAGAAACGGCTTGGATTTGTTTGAATGCTTTTTGGACCAAATCGTGAATTCCGTCACCATTGCGTCTTATGTTGCGATCGGCAATTCCAAAAAGTTTGGTTTCGCAGCGATCCAACAATTCAAAGACATCGGTGGTATCGTCGAAAGCTTCGGTGGACATATCCCCGGAGAGGTGAATCAATTCACGCAGGATGTATTTCTCAAGGAGAATGCGGGCATGGTAATCAATGTTGGCAGACGAGCTGACTCGGTTGGTTAAATCGGCGATGTAAAAGGCGCCTCCCACTTCTTCCAATCGCCCCATGGACTTGAGTTCTTGGGTGACCGTTAGCAGATCCACCGGTTCGGATTTTTCAAAAAGAAGCCGAACGGCCTCAAAAACCCATCGATTTTTCTCCACATAGAAAACATCGGGATGCAGAAGATCGATGACCTGGGACAGGGCTTCTTTTTCGAGCATCAAGGCCCCTAGGACCGCTTGCTCCACTTCAAGGGCCTGCGGTGGTAACTTGCCGGACAGGCCAGGCATGTTCAGGGGTGCGCTGCGGCCCACGCCGCGCTTTTTCAGCAAAGTATTGGTGGGTTCCATGTCACAAACTTAGGCTCTTGACGGCCGCTCTTTTTTGTTATGCGTTTTTTCTTTTCCTCATTTTACGGGGTGTCGGGTTGGCTTGGTGCATAAGCCTAGATTTTGGGTGGATAAGTGGGTTTTTTCGGTGGATAAGGTCAAGCTCTTCTCATATTTGCAGGTAAAGGGAGGTATTTTGATGTCATCAATGTGTTTTGAGCTGGATCCGGCGGAGGCGTACGGGGTTTCGGATTTGGAAGGTTATCTGCGGGATCGCTTTTCGGCCATTCCAGCGGGCGATATGACCATCCTTCGAAGGAGTTTGGATGCCAGGGGCCCTCGACCCATCGTCAACGTTCGGATCGCCGATTCCAGGTCTCCGGAGGCCATTGCGTCATCAGGCCAACCCTATGAACCTTTGCCATTGGCCGAAAATGCGCCTGAGCTTCACATCATTGGTGCGGGACCCGCTGGTTTGTTTGCCGCTTTGCGCTGCCTTGAACGAGGTTGGCGTCCGGTGGTTTGGGAAAGGGGTTGTTCGGTGCGTGAACGACGTCGGGATGTGGCTATGCTTAGCCGGGAGGGCCGCCTCAACCCTGAATCTAATTATTGTTATGGAGAAGGAGGAGCGGGCACCTTTAGTGATGGAAAGTTATATACCCGTTCGACCAAGAGGGGGGATGTTGCCTCGGTTCTACGCCTTTTGGTGACCTTGGGAGCCCCTCCCCAGATTATGTACGACGCTCATCCTCATATTGGAACGAACAAACTACCGGCCTTGATTGAACAGGTAAGGCAGACGATCAACGCCTGTGGGGGGCAGATTCATTTTAACCGCCGTGTGGTTGAATTAGAACGGGAACGGGGTCTGATACGGGCCTTGGTGTTGGAGAGCGGGGAACGTATCCCTGTCCAAGCGGTGATGCTTTGCACAGGGCACAGCGCGCGCGATGTTTTTGAGATGTTGCAGCGGGCTGGCTTGGATATTCAGGCCAAACCCCTCGCCATGGGCGTCCGCGTTGAGCATCCCCAGGCTTGGATTAACCATTGGAGGTACCGGCGCGCAAGCTCATTCACCGAGGGCTGGCCCCCGGCATCGTACGCGGTGGTGGAGCAGGTGGGCGGAAGGGGTGTTTATTCATTTTGTATGTGTCCTGGCGGGATCATGGCGCCGTGTTCGACCTCTTTGGACCAGGTTGTGACCAATGGTTGGTCCCCCAGCAAGCGCAACAATCGCACGGCCAACGCGGGATGGGTGACCGAAATCAATCTTCAGGATCTACCCAAGGCTCGCAGCAACGATCCCTTGGCCCTGCTTCGCTTTCAGGAACAAATCGAAAGGGACGCCATGGCCATGGGAGGCGGAAATCAAGGGGCACCGGCCCAAAACCTAGCTGATTTTGTGCAAGGGAGATTAAGTTCGGACTTGGGCCCTTGTTCGTACAGACCAGGCACCCAATCCGCCCCCTTGAACCTTCTTTATCCACCCGAAATTCAGGCCAGGCTTGCGGGTGGTCTAAAGCAATGGGCCAAAAAATGGCATCGTTTGCTGGATGAGGGGGCTGTTGTGGCCGGGCCAGAGTCCCGGACTTCGTCTCCGGTCCGCATACCGCGCGATCCTGTGGCCCTTCATCACCCCCATTGTACCAATCTATACCCGGTAGGGGAGGGGGCGGGTTATGCCGGTGGTATCATGAGCGCCATCCTGGACGCTCGGCGGAGCGTTGATGCCCTTTCGGGTCCTTTCCCCACAACCTAGCACCAGCGGTGGTTCGCATTTTCCCCCTTTAAAGCTTCCCTCTATGAATGTTTTGGTCCTTGGTGCATCGTCCAACCCTGATCGCTATGCGTACCGAGCTGCCCTGCAGCTAAGGCAAAAAGGCCATAACTGTTATTTGTTGGGTCAGCGGCCTGGGGAGGTTGATGGCATGCCTATTCATACGCAGTGGCCATCGGAGGATGTTTTTAGGCCCGATACCGTGACCCTCTATCTGGGACCCGCTGGCCAAGCAACCTGGCGGGATACCTTATTGTCCAAGGATTATCGAAGGATCCTTTTCAATCCGGGCACCGAAAACCCGGATTTAGAACTCGCACTGCGCGCAATGGGCAAAGAATGCCAACAGGCCTGCACATTGGTTCTTTTGGCCACCCATTCCTTTTAGTTTTCCACAAAAGACGCATTCGTAGGCTTGTTAAGCCTTCATGAACTACCTTTGTCGTCCCGATAAAAATCGAGGTAGTGAGGTAAGTCCTTGAATAACAGCCCCTCGAAATTTATCTTAAAAAAATCCCTTTTAAAAGGTCGCAAATGGGATTTTCGGGTTTTACCTTTGCGTCCGCTTTGCCCGGAAGCTGTTCGGGCATCGTTCTTTGACATACTGAATACCAAAGTAAGGAATGCGTCCGTCCGTGAGGATGACGTGCTTCCCCCAAGATTCACACAAAGACAAATAATTAATTTTTTTTACATACTATGGAGAGTTTGATCCTGGCTCAGGATGAACGCTAGCGGCAGGCCTAATACATGCAAGTCGAACGGCAGTAGAACCAGCAATGGTTCTGCGAGAGTGGCGAACGGGTGCGTAACGCGTATGCAACCTACCTCCAACTGGGGAATAGCCCTGGGAAACCGGGATTAATACCGCATAAGATGGTAGAACCGCATGGTTCAGCCATTAAAGTTTTGCGGTTGGAGATGGGCATGCGTGCCATTAGCTAGTTGGCGGGGTAATAGCCCACCAAGGCGACGATGGCTAGGGGTTCTGAGAGGATGATCCCCCACACTGGTACTGAGATACGGACCAGACTCCTACGGGAGGCAGCAGTAGGGAATATTGGTCAATGGACGAAAGTCTGAACCAGCCATGCCGCGTGCAGGAGGAAGGCGCTCTGCGTTGTAAACTGCTTTTGTACGGGAAGAATATTTCGTTTGCGAACGAATTTGACGGTACCGTAAGAATAAGGATCGGCTAACTACGTGCCAGCAGCCGCGGTAATACGTAGGATCCAAGCGTTGTCCGGATTTATTGGGTTTAAAGGGTGCGCAGGCGGCCTGATAAGTCAGTGGTGAAAGCCCGTTGCTTAACAACGGAATTGCCATTGATACTGTCGGGCTTGAGTACAGTTGAGGTTGGCGGAATGTATCATGTAGCGGTGAAATGCTTAGATATGATACAGAACACCGATTGCGAAGGCAGCTGACTAAGCTGTTACTGACGCTCAGGCACGAAAGCGTGGGGATCAAACAGGATTAGATACCCTGGTAGTCCACGCTGTAAACGTTGATAACTCGATGTTGGCGATATACAGTCAGCGTCCAAGCGAAAGCGTTAAGTTATCCACCTGGGGAGTACGCCGGCAACGGTGAAACTCAAAGGAATTGACGGGGGCCCGCACAAGCGGTGGAGCATGTGGTTTAATTCGATGATACGCGAGGAACCTTACCTGGGCTTAAATGGGATCGGACAGTTGCAGAAATGCGATCTCCCTTCGGGGCTGATTTCAAGGTGCTGCATGGCTGTCGTCAGCTCGTGCCGTGAGGTGTTGGGTTAAGTCCCGCAACGAGCGCAACCCCTATCTTTAGTTGCCAGCACGTAATGGTGGGGACTCTAGAGAGACTGCCTGCGCAAGCAGAGAGGAAGGTGGGGATGACGTCAAGTCATCATGGCCCTTACGCCCAGGGCTACACACGTGCTACAATGGCCGGTACAGAGGGCTGCTACACAGCAATGTGATGCGAATCTCCAAAGCCGGTCTCAGTTCGGATTGAGGTCTGCAACTCGACCTTATGAAGTTGGAATCGCTAGTAATCGCGTATCAGCAATGACGCGGTGAATACGTTCCCGGGCCTTGTACACACCGCCCGTCAAGCCATGGAAGTTGGGGGTGCCTGAAGACAGTAGCCGCGAGGAGCTGTTTAGGGCAAAACCGATAACTGGGGCTAAGTCGTAACAAGGTAGCCGTACCGGAAGGTGTGGCTGGAACACCTCCTTTCTGGAGTGAATTGTTATTAAGGGCAGCAGTCGCCAATCGGCGGCGTATTTCTTACGGTATTCAGTTTTTTTAACACCCTAAGCTTCCAGTGGGGAAGCGTTGTTGTTCATGTGACAACAGTGTCCGGTTCGAATCCGGTTAGGATGTCGGTCATTCTGCTCGTGAGAGTCGAATTGATTCGTTCTTTGACATCATGAAAAAGAGAGAATTAAGAGCAATGATAGCAAAATCATACATTCATTAACAAAAAGTTACTAAGGGCGTATGGAGGATGCCTTGGCTCTCGGAGGCGATGAAGGACGTGTCCAGCTGCGATAAGCTGCGTGGAGCCGCTGAAAGGCTTTGATGCGCAGATTTCCGAATGGGGAAACCCATCCCGTTGAAGACGGGATATTCAATTGAAAGCAAACGCGCCGAACTGAAACATCTAAGTAAGCGCAGGAAAAGATAACAATAGTTATTACGCAAGTAGTGGCGAGCGAACGCGTATCAGCCCAAACCTGTTCGGTTACGGCCGGGCAGGGGTTGTAGGACCTGTATAAAGACAATTAACTGAACTGGAACTGTTTGGAAAAACGGGACATAGAGGGTGATATCCCCGTACAGGTAAGGAAGATTGTCCGACGGGTATCCTGAGTACCGCGGGACCGGAGAAATCCTGTGGGAATCCGCCAGCACCATCTGGCAAGGCTAAATACTACCGAGAGACCGATAGCGAACCAGTACCGTGAGGGAAAGGTGAAAAGTACTCCAAGAAGGAGGGTGAAATAGAACCTGAAACCATACGCTTACAAGCGGTCGGAGCCCTTTCGTGGGGTGACGGCGTGCCTTTTGCATAATGAGCCTACGAGTTGCTCCTCACTGGCAAGGTTAAGTCCGTTGACGGACGCAGCCGAAGCGAAAGCGAGTCTGAATAGGGCGTATAGTCAGTGGGGGCAGACGCGAAACTTTGTGATCTACCCTTGACCAGGCTGAACGTTTGGTAACACAAACCGGAGGGCCGAACCGATAGACGTTGAAAAGTCTCCGGATGAGTTGAGGGTGGGGGTGAAAGGCCAATCAAACTGAGAGATAGCTCGTACTCCCCGAAATGTTTTTAGGAACAGCCTAGAGGTTGAGTGTCATAGAGGTAGAGCTACCGATAGGGCTAGGGGGCTTCACCGCCTACCAAACCCTGACGAACTCCGAATGCTACTGACATATACTCTGGAGTGAGCCCTTGGGTGCTAAGGTCCGAGGGCGAGAGGGGAACAACCCAGACCAACAGCTAAGGTCCCCAAATCGTGATTAAGTTGATCTAACGAGGTCCAATTGCATAGACAGCTAGGATGTTTGCTTGGAAGCAGCAATTCATTTAAAGAGTGCGTAACAGCTCACTAGTCGAGCGATAGGGCATGGATAATAAACGGGCATCAAATCACGTACCGAAGCTTTGGATTCCGTAAGGAGTGGTAGGGGAGCATTCTGGTCGCACCGAAGGTGTGCTGTGAGGCATGCTGGAGCGTCCAGAAAAGAAAATGTAGGCATGAGTAACGATAATGAATGCGAGAAACATTCACGCCGTAAGACTAAGGTTTCCTGCGCCATGTTAATCAGAGCAGGGTTAGTCGGGGCCTAAGGCGAACCCGAAGGGGGTAGTCGATGGACAACTGGTTAATATTCCAGTACTGGCTTGTGTTGCGATGGAGGGACGGAGTAGTGAAAGCGCCGCCTACTGACGAAATAGTAGGTTGAAGGATAAAGCTATAGACTGGGTTGGTAAATCCGCCCGGACTGGCGAAATCCGATAGTACCTCAAGGCTTCGGCCGAGGGGATAGTGCGTGTAATCAGACTTCCAAGAAAAACTTCTAAGCTTCAGACACAAGGCACCCGTACCGTAAACCGACACAGGTGGTCGAGGAGAGAATCCTAAGGCGCTCGAGTGATTCACGGCTAAGGAACTAGGCAAAATGACCCTGTAACTTCGGGAGAAGGGGTTCCCACGCAAGTGGGACGCAGTGAAAAGGCCCAGGCGACTGTTTAACAAAAACACATGGCTATGCAAAATCGAAAGATGCAGTATATGGCCTGACACCTGCCCGGTGCCGGAAGGTTAAGAGGGGATGTCATCGCAAGAGAAGCATTGAATCGAAGCCCCGGTAAACGGCGGCCGTAACTATAACGGTCCTAAGGTAGCGAAATTCCTTGTCGGGTAAGTTCCGACCTGCACGAATGGTGTAACGATCTGGGCACTGTCTCAGCCGTGAGCTCGGTGAAATTGAAGTCTCGGTGAAGATGCCGAGTACCCGCAACGGGACGGAAAGACCCCGTGAACCTTCACTACAGCTTTACATTGACTTTGGGTAAATGATGTGTAGGATAGGTGGGAGGCTGTGAACCGGCGTCGCTAGGCGTCGGGGAGCCATTGTTGAAATACCACCCTTTATTTATTTGGAGTCTAACTCTGCGCATGCAGAGGACAGTGTATGGTGGGTAGTTTGACTGGGGTGGTCGCCTCCAAAAGAGTAACGGAGGCTTCCAAAGGTTCCCTCAGCACGATTGGTAACCGTGCGTAGCGTGTAATAGCATAAGGGAGCTTGACTGTGAGACCGACGGGTCGATCAGGTACGAAAGTAGGGTATAGTGATCCGGTGGTTCTGAATGGAAGGGCCATCGCTCAAAGGATAAAAGGTACTCCGGGGATAACAGGCTGATCTCCCCCAAGAGCTCATATCGACGGGGAGGTTTGGCACCTCGATGTCGGCTCGTCACATCCTGGGGCTGGAGAAGGTCCCAAGGGTTCGGCTGTTCGCCGATTAAAGTGGCACGCGAGCTGGGTTCAGAACGTCGCGAGACAGTTCGGTCCCTATCTGTTGTGGGCGTAGGAAGATTGAGAGGATCTGTCATTAGTACGAGAGGACCGTGATGGACAAGCCTCTGGTGTACCTGTTGTGGTGTCAGCTGCAGCGCAGGGTAGCTACGCTTGGAAGAGATAAGCGCTGAAAGCATCTAAGTGCGAAACTCGCCTCAAGATGAGTCTTCCATGAGAGTCCCTGTAGACGACGGGGTTGATAGGCTGTAGGTGTAAGGTCTGAGAGGATTTTAGCCAAGCAGTACTAATTGCTCGATACTTTTAGAATGGATTGTGTGAGGATTCTATCGTTGTTCTTGTTTTCTTTTTTTCATATGTCAGGGTTATACGCCTATTGCTTCGGTGATAGTGCGGACAACTAACCAATGGTGATTATAGCGTAGGTGCACACCTCTTCCCATCCCGAACAGAGTCGTTAAGCCCTACTGCGCTGATGGTACTGCAGTAAAATGTGGGAGAGTAAGTCGTTGCCAGACTGGTTCAAAAGCCCCGGCCCTAACAGGTCGGGGTTTTTTGTTTTATACCATCGGCTTCTCCAAGGATGATACCATCGGCCCCTCCTAGGAGAGGGTGGCCAAAAAGCAGAGGTGGATAAGAATTAGTTGTTTGGCAGGAAAGCCACCAAACCGGAAGGAATTTTGGGCTCGAAGGAGGTGGATTTCGGGGGCATAATTTCGCCTCGGTCCGCTGTGCGGAACACTTCTTCGGGGGATGGCGCACGTGGTACCAAGATGAATTCAGTTTGCGCTTGGTATAAGATGCTTCGAAAGGCATCCAAGGGAATGTTCATGCTTCCAAAATCCAAACGAGGATCGGAACCTGGATCTCCGATTCCGCAGATGGGTCCAAGAACTTGTTCCTGTAACCATTGTACATCAGGAATCTGCGGGTCTACTGGGTTCAAGGGTTGTAGGATCCAACAGGCCTCTCGATGGACCAATAAAAAATGACCTGCGGGGAGGTATTGATAAAACATTTGTTCCAGGGAACAGGGTTTTAGCCGAAAAAGAGATTTGAGTTGGTCTAGGATATCCCAAAATGGCAGCGGACTTTGATCGTTGAGAATACGCCGATAAAAAGGATAAACTCTCAAATCACGGTCCGACACCAAAACCGATAACATCGGTCGAATTCCATCTTGGATTTCTAATTTATGGCAGGCTCCTGCTCGATGATGGCCATCGGCGATGTAAAGCAACGGCAATTTTTGGACGCATCCAAGAAGGTTTTCAACCAATCCAGGGCTTTGGATAGGCCAGAGATCGATGCGCGCCCCGTCCTTCATAACATAGTGATGGTTATTGGTTTGCGACCAAATGTTTGTCAGGGCATGATTCAGGTCGGCGTTGAATCGGTACGATAAATACACCGGTGTCCACTGGCAATGCAGCATGTTTTGCCATCGT
>Ga0209401_1000104_pt1 | contig 56407 bp, 79 predicted proteins | sample M_140807_MF_Meta_FD_187318 | JGI IMG/M metagenome (GOLD analysis project Ga0209401, IMG submission 187318) | Freshwater microbial communities from Lake Montjoie, Canada to study carbon cycling - M_140807_MF_MetaG (SPAdes) (version 2) | ecosystem: Environmental > Aquatic > Freshwater > Lake...
GACTTTCATCAGTAATCGTTACCTGTACGCCAGGAGAAGTTAATGCCATTTTATTTTTCCTTTATGTAAAATTGTGAGGTTTACTACCTAAATTGCATACTATTATTTAGTGCAAAAATTAAAAAAGACGGTATTACCGTACCTTCGAAGGTTCCTGATAAATAATAGATGCTAAGACCTATATGTAAGAGTTGCGGAAAGAATCATTGTGCTGTGAATTATATCCGTGAGGGTGTCACACACTATCGCAGTGGATGTGATGAATGTGGTCGTAAGAAAAAGAAGTTAAAGCCTAGAAAAGCTAACTGGACTAAGAGTGGATATAAGAAAAAAGCCACATGTGATTTATGTGGCTTTAAGAGTTTGTTTCCGGCACAAATGACAGTATATCACATTGACGGTAGTTTAGAAAATATTGCTCTTACTAATTTACGAACTGTTTGCTTATGCTGTATTGAGGTTGTTAAACGCAAGGAAGTAACTTGGCGTCGAGGGGACTTACAGGTTGACCACTGAGTTGACTTGTTTATGTAGTTCATCTATTGAGCCATTATTATCAATATAATAGTCATACAACAATCCCACACTAGAATACTCACTGGCGTGAACACTATAGTTACCTAACTCTACCATAGCTTTTAGTCTTTGTTCGCTACCTTCAGGTTCATTGTTATAGTCAACCGCTGAACTATACCAAACAGGACGTTCACCTCTATTAACTCGCATTGTGATTCCACCTACACTTTTAATTGAATTAACTTCATTAACAAATCTGCAATCTGTAATCACAATGTTTTCATCTGTTTGGCGTAGCTTATTCTCTACACTTGCTACCCAAATATCTTTATGAAACCCGTTACGACATACTTCTGTTCCCCAGTATTGCAATACCCATCGTGGTGTAATGTTCATACCTAGTCGGTCACTCCACCATTCATCACGTTGCTCACGCCAAGCTCTACTGGTTTTAGTAGAACCTTCTAAGTATTCTCTATTCCAACCAAAGACGGCTGCTACTGCGTCTTTTAAACTTGCCGCAAAACTAACACGTTTGAATCCGTGAAATGTGCAAAGATAGTCAGCAATTGTGTCCTTGCCGCTACCGATCAATCCTGTAACTCCAATAATCATATGGTAACTCCTGTAATACATATTGTACTACAGGAGAGTGGTAAAGTAAACAGTTATTGGTTAATCAGAAAAATCTTCTAATTTTAGAATCATGTTTGGAAGAATGTCATCCATATACATACATTGGTCAGTTTCGCTGAGACTCTTTATCCAATTTTCTTCTGTGGTGTGGTCTATATCTCCAATTAATTTTGACTTATCCAATTTACTAAGATCGATTGTTACCAGTGTTATATAATCAGAACCTGTTCTTTCTTGATCGGATTCAGCATACTCTAATGCAAGATCAGGGTTATCAGTTAAAAATACGGAATGTTGTCTACCTGACTTCAATCCAAATTTTCTAATAGTGTCAATTGATTCAGAGGTCCCGTGCCATAAAATATCATGGTCAGTATCTTCAAACAACAATTCACTAATTCTCATATTAGCCTTGTACCCAAGTCAATGGTTGACTGTAATCTACATAACGTTTTAATTCATCATACAGTTGTTCCATTGCGGCCTTACCTTCAGCTTTCATAGCTGTACCGTTCAGTGTTGTTCCACCACCTGGACCTGCAATAGTACCAAACTTCTCACGTGCTTCACCAATAGTTAGTTTAAGATTAGCTAAAATAAAGTCACCAATCCATACACCAGCACCCGGATCTTGTAACAACACTTCTTCTGTTCGTTGTACGTCAGCCCAAATTAATACACGTTCTCCTGAACCTTTTGGATCACGAACAATACGTATAACTTTTGTAACTGGGTCGAATGTATATATTACATAACCACCGAACATACGTGCGGCTAGTTCAACATAACCGGCATAGAAGTCATATGTTGCCATACCACCTGCATAGTTATAGTTCAATAGATATGTGTTTAATATAGCTGAACTGAACGGATCAAAACTGCTTGATCCTGGACCTGTTTCTAATCCAACTGTTCTACGATAGATACAACGAACATTGATAAACTCTTGTGGCAATGTATATGTATCAATATTCTTTACAATCGTCATTAGTGTATATGATTCTGCTGTAGCATTTTGTGCTCGTTGACGATATACTTTGATTGCGTAGTTATATGCCGCTTCGTAATGTTGAGGATCTAACTCAAGGTCAATGATGCCATCACCTAAACGATAACGAAGGTTTTGAAATAAACCTTGTTTTAGTTCATCAAGTGTTAGTCCAGATGGAGTAGAAAGCGGATTTGCTGTTGCAGATATAGTCATATTAGTTTCCTGATATTGTATTTATCAGGAAACTATAGTGTTGTAACCTATTATGCAAGTCCGTAACTTGCGGCTGCTAGACTACTTCTAGCAGTACCTACACCGGTAGTATCAGTAGCAACTACACCAGTGTTTGATACTAAATTGGTCATTGATCCTGCAGATCCGTATCCAAAAATAGCAGTGTCAAAACCATAACCTGCGGCTGCCAATGCAAATCTAGCAGTACCCACTCCCGTAGTATCAGTTGCTACCACACCGGTGTTAGAAACTAGATTGGTTATTGATACTCCACTAACACCATCGATGGACCCATATCCAAAAATAGCTTTATCCGTACCATAACCAGTGGCTGCTAATTGAAATCTAGCAGTACCGACGCCAGTTGTATCTGCGGCAACAACGCCTGTATTTGATACTTTGTTGGTCATTGACCTAAGGACATTAGAAAACCCATATCCAAATATAGCTTTATCTGTTCCATATCCAGCAGCCGCTAATGCATATCTACCAGTACCCACTCCTGTAGTATCAGTTGATACTACACCGGTGTTTGATACTAGATTGGTTAAGGATGAATATATGTCTGAATTACCACTCCCATATCCAAATATTGCTTTATCACTGCCATAACCTGCAGCCGCTAAACTACTTCTAGCGGTTCCTACACCAGTTGTATTTGTAGCAACTACTCCTGTATTTGATACTAGATTGGTTATTGCTGTATTGCCGGCGGCGTCTCCGTAACCAAATATAGCTTTGTCAGTACCGTAACCGGCTGCCGCTAGATTACTTCTAGCTGTCCCCACACCTGTAGTATTATTGGCAACTACGCCTGTGTTACTTACTAGATTGGTTATTGCTGTTGGTCCAGAACCATATCCAAATATAGCTTTATATGAGGGTGGTGCAGGTGTTACACTTACTCCACCACCAATTGAAATTCCTGCTCCAATATCCATAATATATCTTCCTTTATATTATTTATCAGAGATCACCTTCTTTTCGATTTTCACTGTAAAACGCATCAAAACTGCCACCGGGATAGCGATTTTCTAACTTCTTAACATTCTCGGCAATCACTTCATTTGGATCTAAATTCAATGCTCGACAAGCATTTATCCAATACCAAATTACATCCCCTAACTCACGCTTCATATGGAAGACATTCTCATCTGTCAGTGCTTTACCCTGAAAGAAAATCTTCTTGGGAATCTCAATAAACTCGCCGGACTCTGCGGCTAAACCCAAACAAGCAGTTAATAACAATGGAATATTAACATCAGGGCCATGCTTCATTAATCCATCATTCAAGTCTACTTCATAGTTGGCATCAAGCCTGTCTAGAGTGTCCATAAATGTAGTCAAGTCATTACTTGGTTGGCTTGTCACGGCCTCTACAAAATCTTTGTATTTGTTTAAATCAATATTACTCATTAAAATGCTTTCAGTATAATCATGTTCTCATTAAAGCGTCCATTAGGTACTGTAGCGACTGCTTTAATATCTTTAAAATATTTACGTGCTACAGGCTTACTACCCATTACTTCTTTAATCTGTTCTGCAGGCTTACGTAGTGTTTTAACTTCACTTTGTGCAGTATCAAATCCCAACAGTGTGTTACCTTTTACAGTAAATGCTTTGCTATAATCGTCGGCAACATAATGATGTAACTTACGTTTCGCACTATCATAGATCCAAGCTTCACTTGCACCATGTAGTTTGATCGGACTGATACTTACTAAGTCAAGCTTACTTGCAGTATCTTTAAATGTTTTTTGATACTTCAATTTAGCTACAATTTTCTCTACCGGTACTGCTTTACGTGCCCTAGGAGCTTTTGCGGCTTTCTTAACACTAATGTAACTGTTCAAGTCATTGATAACCAATTCAATGAACTTCACAATGTTTTTAACTTGTGTTTTAGTTAAATGGTCATATCCTTGAACCAATTGACTATCAGTACCTTTAAGTACTTCTTCAAACTCATTCTGTTTCTTTTTCCATACTTCAGTTAAAATACTGATATGTTGTGGCATTACATTCTTTTTAGCGACTTCATCCATTGGACGTAGTGTATGCTTTGTGGGGGCACCGGATGTAATGAACTCATCAAACAATCCTTCAAGTTCACCTGCGGCTTCACGTGCTTTATCTTTTAATATTTCCTGAATGTTGGGTCGAGCAGGCGCTTCAACTACGGCTTTTTCTTCTTCTGGTTTATGAACTAACTTTAACAAACGATTGATTTCGTTTTCAAGTGTTAGTTCCTCATGCTCTGTTAATGATAATCCACGTAATTGCATACGTGCCAACCAGCATAGTGTTAGTAAGAACTCATTTTCATGTATCCTACGCATAATCTTAGCATCATTTGTACGTTTATTGTATTCTAGGTACTGAGACAACAATTCTTTAGCGTCTTTTTTACCATAAAAACGATGATACCAAGTAAAACTACGCATCAATGCGACCCTACGCTTATCCTCATCCGGTTGTAGAACAAACAATGGTTCATCCCCATAATGCTGTACATCTGCATCACGTGGATTCAATGCTTTAACTAGACTATGGTCCTCTGTATTACGCTTACGTGTTGCCATTTGGCACTCCTTTACTAATATTTGATTATTATAGCACAATCCATATTTATTGTCAACCTTAGGATTCAAGGGTAGGACATTGCGATAAATACTATTATGCCAAAGTTATCCTTATACCGCCCAAATAAACAGAATGATTATCGTTTCTTTGATAGAACAATATCCGAAGAATTGCGTGTTGGCGGCACGGATTTATACATTCACAAGTATTTAGGTCCAACTAATCAAGGACCTAGTATTGATTATACTCAACCAGAATATGATGCACTAAATCCATTGAATATTCAGGATTTATTATTTCTAGAAAATAGAGATAGAACATATGATCCAAACGTTTATAGATTACGTGGACATTATAATGTTCAAAACTTAGACTTTGATTTAAGTCAGTTTGGTTTATTCTTAAATAACGATATTATCTTTATCAATGTACATTATAATGATATGATTGATATTGTTGGACGGAAACTAATGGTAGGTGATGTATTAGAATTACCTCATTTATTAGATTATAATCCATTAAATGAAACTATTCCAGTAGCATTAAAACGTTTTTATAGTATTACTGATGCTAACTTTTCTAGTGAGGGATTTAGTCAAACTTGGTACCCACATATGTGGCGTATTAAATGTGAACCATTAGTTGACAGTGAAGAATTTAGTCAGATATTAGCAGAGCCAATTAACCAAGATAATTTTCTTGGAATATGGGATAAAGATAAAACATATCCACCGGGTTATGTCATTACGTTTGGTGATAAGAATTATGTCAGTAAAATAGAAGTACCGGCTGGCACTATGCCACCAAATCCAACATATTGGGAGTTAGATACGGCATCAAATCTTAAAGATATTCTTGCTACATACAATAAGAATATCGCAATTAATAATGCGGCATTAGAAGAGGCTAAACGACTGGTACCTAAATCAGGTTATGATAGTGGTAATTTGTATATTGTTCCTACATATGGTACATTCGAAACTAATACTGAATTGTCAGGTAAATATAATCAACCTGCCCCTCCTACTAATGTGATAATATCAAACTTTGGACCTCCCACTGCTACCGTAGAGATGATGAGGTCTTCACAATATAGAAACGCAAGTCCAGTATTACGTATACCTGCTAGTTCAGTAAAAACTATTTGGGATATGACAAATGGTGGTGGTGCTGTAGAACCTAGAGCAACATTGTCATTGAAATCAATAACCATTAAACCGACATTGACTGACACTGGATCAGGTGCTGTGTCAGGTGATATAGTATTAACAGTTGATAGTATTGGCGTCATTACAGGACCATATGGTACAGCAGATAATACATATGCAACTGCTGACCAGAATCCAGAATTGCCAGGATTCACTGATGAAATAACACCAGACATGGACTTTAGAGCAGATTGTGATCCTAGATTCCAATTCATTGCACGTAGTAGTCCAAGAAGTTTTGGATATACAACAGGATACTTGGATGGTACAGGTGAAGCACCAAATGGATTCCCAACTGGTGCTGGCATTGCGTTCCCACAGAATCCGCAAGTAGGAGATTATTTCTTACGCATAGATTATTTGCCACAATTACTATATCGTTGGGATGGTCAACTATGGATCAGAATTTCAGAAAATGTAAGAACAGATACTGGATTCACTGCGGAAGATTCTTCGCAACAATCTAGCTTTATAAATAACAGCAATGTAACAGTATTGACTGATGGTACAACTACTACGCAGAAACAGGCATTGAGTACAATACTTACAATTGCACCAGATACATTACCACCACAACCTTAAAGAATAAATTATGGCCGCCTTCTTCTATGATAATCAAGTACGCAGATTCTTAATTCAATTTGCAAAAATTTTCAGCAATTGGGAAGTTACTAAAGGTAAAGATCCTGCAGGTAATGAAATACTTGTTCGTGTTCCTATTATGTATGGTGATAGTAGTAGACAAGCAAGTACTATCATTGCTAACAACAGTGCAAGTAATTTACCATCTGCCCCTTTGATTACATATTACATCAGTGGGTTAGAATACGACCAGCGCAGAACACAGGATCCTACATTCATTGATAAAATACAAGTCCGTCAACGTGCATATAACAATGATACACAACAATATGAACAAGTACAGGGGCAAGCGTTTACAGTTGAAAGATTAATGCCTGTACCTTATACGTTGCGTGTAACAGTTGATCTGTGGACTACTAACTATCAACAAAAATTAGAATTAATTGAACAATTAGGTACATTATTCAATCCATCATTGGAAATACAAAGTACTGATAACTTTATTGATTGGACTAGTTTAAGTGTTGTGTATCAAGATGGCATAACATTTACCAGTCGTAGTATACCTCAAGGTACAGGCAACCCCATTGATGTATTAAGTTGGAAATTTTACATGCCCATCTGGTTAAGTAATGCAGCCAAACTTAAGAAAATGGGTGTTATTGAAAAAGTTATTGCTAGTATCTTTAAAGGACAAGCATTACAAGATATACAAGACGATGATTTGTTATTAGGTACTCGTCAAAAGATTACACCATATGGATATAAATTATTGTTGATAGGTAATAGACTTCAACTACTACCGGCTGACGAAGCATTCTATCCAAACAATGAAAGTTTAGAATATCCACCGCCGCCTGACACAAGTTTATATTGGAGTAGTTTATTAAATGTGTATGGTACATTACGTCCGGGTATCAGTCAGATATGGTTACAAAATCCATTCATGACCACTGATATTGTAGGTACTATTGTTCCTGATCCATTAGATGATAGGTTATTGATATATGATATTGACACGGACACCCTGCCACAAAACACATTGGATCCTGTAGACAGCGTTATCAATCCGACTGTCACGGGACCAAACGCAGGGTTGCCTAGTCCCATTAATGGGCGCAGATATCTTATAGTAGAAGATATAGGCAGTCCTGGAAATACTACTATAGCTTGGGGTAGTTTAGTAGCCAATGCGAATGATATCATTGAATATGATTCTACATCAGGTGAATGGTTTGTATCATTTGATAGTCAAGCGGCTACTGCTGTAGAGTACGTTACCAATCTCACTACTGCCTTACAATATAGATTTGATTATATCAACAACGTATGGATGAAAAGTTATGAAGGATGGTATGGTCAGGGAGATTATTCTATCGTCATCTAATACTGTGATAAATCATAGTATGAGTAATATTTCTGCAGGTGTCTTTTTTTATTCCGGAACTACTAACCGTTTCTTATATCTATTAAGAAATGACAATAGAAATCCGGGTAACTGGGGTATACCTGGTGGTAAGATAGAAAGTGATGAAACATTACTTGAAGGACTACAACGTGAATGTATGGAAGAAATAAATTACTTTCCAAATCATGCTAAACTCGTACCTATTCAAAAGTTTGTAAACAACACATTTACATATCATACATTTTTTTGTAAAGTATCAGAAGAATTCACACCTATATTAAATGAAGAACATTGCGGTTATGCATGGGTAGGTGAGAAACAATATCCTAAACCATTACATCCGGGATTATTCAATACTGTTAATTTTGATATTGTTCAATCTAAGTTAAATGCACTTACAAAAAAAGAGACCTAAGTCTCTTTTTTTATTTTAGCAATTTTGCTATCGTATCGAATCCCAGTGATCCTATTACAACACCTGCACCCATCATCATCCAGCGCCATTTTTCAAGTGCAGAAACTTTGTCAGACATAGACTTATGGGCGTTAGCACTAGCTTCTTTCATTTCTTTTAGAAGCTGGTGTGTATCTTCGTTATTCTTCGCCATACAAACATTAACATCTTTGATATCAGCTTTGATTTCGCTGATATCATTTGTGATGTTTTGTACTTGTACTTGAAGCACTGCGATTTCCGTTTCAGTCTTTGGCATTTTAATAGTTTTACCAGTTTCCATGATTAAGCACTAGCAATAACTACGATTGGGTTAGGCTGACCTTCATATGTATTAGCGGCGTATGCTGTATTGAATGTAGCGATAACATCAGGATTAACACTATTAACAACAGCAGTACCTGTACCAGTACCTGTAGCTGTAGCAATAAATGTAACACCTGTCATGTTACTTGCTGAACCACATAATGTCCAATCTGTTGTACCGGTAGAGTAAATTGTATATAATGTACCTACACTTAATGAACCGGCTGCAACTTGTGCTGGGAACACTTCAGTATTATAATCATTAACACTTGAAACATATGCTGTAGCAGAGGCTGCATCAGTAGATAAGATGTTCATTGTATTTGGTGTTAGTGCTGTGTTAGCAACGTTAGCTGTATAGCATTGTGCGATTAAACCAGTTGTACCACCTTGTACTAGATACTTTGTCTTACCTTTTTGACGAACAATGAAACCTGCTTCGTCATTTGCATAAACATAATTCTGACCTAAGCCACCAATTGTTGATGATGCGTTTGCTGCCAATGTGATGCTGTCTTGCAATGCATCAGGCGTACCAGTTGCGGCACTCATAACTTTTGGTGCACCACCTAATGTTGAAGAAACAGTGAATGCGGCTGCATTAGCAGTTGTCTTAACAAAATATGTTGTACCTGCTACTAATGTACCTATGTTAGCACTGAATGATACTGGCTGATCTACTGCTAATGTTAATGCATTACCTGTTGTACCAATAACGTTTCCAGATACAACTGTATTAGCAACTGCAACTGATACATAACCAAATGTAGCTGTAGCAAAACCTAAATTAGTAGTTGTACCATATGCATCAACTGCTTGAATTGCTGAACCAGTAGAAAGTGTGTTAGCAAAGTCAGTGCCTGCACCATAAACTAATGCACTTGCGTCACTTGAGTAAATATTACCTGTACCAGAAATACCGATAGCTACTCGTGGTAGAACTTGTGAACCAACGATAGCTGTGTTACCACCAACTACACCATATGTGTTAGCGTTGTTTGACGGAAAGCCTGCGCCACCTTCTGGGTTGTTGAAATATGCATCAACAACTTCAAATGATGCTTTAACAGTGCCACCAGTTGAATTAGCTAATGTAGCCATTACACGTGGTTGAACACTTAGTTGTGTAGTTGAAACGCTGAATGTAGTGTTTGATAGAATAGTATCAACATAATACAATGTGTTGGTTACTAAACCACTAATGTTTGTTGCAACTACAAATGACATACCAGATGCTATACCTACTGTTGGACTAGTTGTTAGATTTCCACCTGAGATTGTAACGATACTGCCTGTTGTTGCTGTATCAGTGATTGTCAAGATTGCTTGAGCTTTTGCGATTTTTAGAGGACGTCCCATTTGTTTTTCCTTTGATAAAATTAGCGGGTTCTAGCCGCTACGCAGTGGGTAACTGCATAAACTCTCAGAATGAAAGTGTATGATGTATTTATCAAATAAGGGTAAAATTAAACAGTAAAGCTACCAGTTGGAGTGTTGTAACCACTTGTTCCTGTATTAGGATGAGGTGCGCCCAATTCAGTTATAGTAAACAATGTATTAGCTCCCGCTGTGGTTAGATAAGAAACAATGTTTCCTTGTCCAACTATGATACTGTTATTAACTGTGTTAGGAGGAATCAATTCACTATTTGCAGTAGCTATAGTATAAGGAACTCCGTAAGGATTGTATCTTGCAGTTGTGTTAGCAATGGCAACTGCGGAATTTGCAGTCAATGTTAAACTTGTGTTATTTGCAATGGCTGCCACAATACCTACATTTGCACCTGTCGTATTACCAATCCAACTACCAACAGCTAATTCAGTACTGAATGATGTACCTGCTCCGGTAACAGTTGCACTATTAGTAGCACAAGTTACATTGCCAGTCAATGCAACGTTTGGGAAGCTTGTGGTAAACTGAATACCTACATTAGATGTAGCTATTCTAATCTTATCTGTCGCAATATTTGCGGAAGCTGCCGCTGTTGCGCTGTTTGCTGTATATGCGTATGATGCCATTTTTAATTCCTATATCTTATTTATTCTTATAGTCTGCCTACGGCGACCTCTATTATACCTTCACCGGTAAAGTTTTGTAGTGCTTTGCCGATAACTGTTCCCATTTGCGGTGATGCACTAGGTCTAGCATAACCATCACCACCTGACACTAACATGTCACCTTTGTGTATTGTTCCACGTACTTTAGTTGGTACACGACCTTGTAGTGCAAGTGCGACAATGTGTTCACCTTTGCACTTCATATTCATAACGTAAGCTGGATCAGTAGATACTACTCCGGCTACTTTATTTGTACCATCTTCTGCTATAGTAACTTCTTTATCTCCGCCAAATGCCAAAACTGTGCCTGGTAAATATATAGCATCAGATTCATAATATTCAGCTAAGTCAGCATATGTTGCATTCAGTCTTGATCCTGTTGTCAATGACCAATTTCCTGTGATAACGCCGGCTGTAGAATTTGATCCGGTTGTTAACGTTGTACCGTAATGTATTGCGGCACCTGTGCCTACTTGACCTGTATATGTTGGTAAATATGCGGCTACGTTACTGTTACTATATGATCCGGCAAAACTTATTGACACACCGTTTGCATAATAATAATTATCAGTTTTAATTCCACCGGTAGTTGAATTTCCGGTAACTGATACACTTGTTAATGTACCAACACTTGTGATATTTGGTTGAGCCGCAGTAGTTACAGTGCCTGCTGTTGTTGCACTAGATACGGTACCAGATACATTAGCTCCAGCTACTGCATTGGCTGTTGTTGCAAAACTTACTGCACCTGATACATTTGCGCCGGCTACTGCATTGGCTGTTGTTGCGTATGCTACTTCACCGGATACATTGGCTCCTGGAATGGACGTTAAACCAGTAGCGGCTCCGTAATGTGTACCTGTTATATTAGCACCAGTAATATTTCCACTAGATGACAACGATGTAATAGTACCAACGCTGGTAATATTAGGTTGTGCTGCCGTTGTAACAGTGCCTGCTGTTGTTGCATTTCCAGAAATATTACCTACAATGTTAGCAACAAGTTGTCCGGAAATAGAAACTGATGTTGTGTTAGCACTAATTGTTTGTGAGCCTATGTAGATAGTACTATTAGCCAAATACAAATCATTAAATCTATTTGTGTTATTGCCCAAATTATATGTTATGTTTGCACTAGGTGTAATATTACCTGCAACAACAAGACCAGAAAGAGTACCAACACTTGTAACATTTGGTTGTGATGCAGTTGTTAATGATCCGGTGATCGTAGTTGCAGTAAAACTACCTGACAAGGATATCGTATTCCCGCCGGTAATTGTAAAATTAGCAGAGCCATTTAAAACACCACTGTCGTTGTATTGTATTGAGTTAACTGAACCACCTGCATTGGCAGCTCCGCTACCTGCTGAAGTAGAAGTAGCGATAGCATTAGGACTGTTAGTGTATGTTAGACTTGTACCATTAGAATTTGCTGTTAAACTTATATCAGTATATAATGAAACATTACCTGATGAAGGATAATCATTTGCTAATTTAACATAAAAGTTAAGACTATTAACGTTGCTATTAGCTACACCATTAACGCCTGAAATAGTAATTTCTGTACCATTTGTATATGGTGTTGTATTTGCAACAGTCATTACAATTGGAGTAGAATTTGATAGTGCTACAATATTTGTATAAAGAGTACCTTTACTCGTCCAATTTAAATTACCTTGACCATCAGTTTCTAATATGTATCCAGTTGCGCCACCACCAATTTTAACATTAGCAATAGCACCTAAATGTATAGGTATGCCGGTATATTCAGCAGTGTTACCAGGACTATTAGCATTGCCACCAGTATTAATCCATGAATTAGTACTAGTATCATATGCTAATATTTGTCCAGGTTGAATAGGGGTAGTTATGTTGACGTTGCTATTACCACTACCTTCAACTTGACTAAAACTTATAGTTGAATAAGAAGTAAGTACTTCAACATTTTCAATTGGATTAGGTGTAGATGCACCTATAAATAAGCGTTTAGCATCATTAGCCCAACCGAACTGCGCCTCATCAAGTTGCGGCAGGTCTACAAGATTGCCTGAACGTTGTTGTATTTTTGAAATTTGTATAATGGCCATAAGTGTAATTCTTCACAGATTTACACTTATTTATCTTAAACCATTATAAGAACTTCATATAATATTGTTCGACTCGGTTAAACCATATGTCAGTATATTTGACAAACTCAGGGCCTTCTAATATGAATTCCTGATAGAGATTATCAGCAGAACACATAAAAATGACACCTTTGCGTATCTTTGTGCCGTGAACTTCATTATGAGCATTGGCATAAGCGGCTAATTGAACAAAGTAATCTTCAATCCATTCACGCTTTTTAGGCTTATTTGTTTGTTTGTGGTCCATAATAGCGTCACTGCCATCATGTACGCCTACTAAGTCTGTCGTCCCTGCATAAATCTTTGGATAATATAGCGGAACTTCTGTACCCCAATATTCACTACATTTGCTAAGACCTTGATTAATGATTGATTGGGCCATACTATGGCTTTGCAAGCTATACGGATTGCTTCCGGGCTCATTGAGTACTCCTGTTTTAATGTAATCTTCTAACCATTTGTGCATTCGTGTTCCACGACCTGCGGCTTCGGTAGTAATCTCTTGTGCTTTTTGAACGCCCACACGCTTACGCCAATTTTGTAATGCCTGTTTAGATTCTTCACTTTTAGTAGCATCTAATATTGTAGTGACACTAGGGAGTTTCTCACCATCAGGTGTAGCGTATTTTCGTGACCCGTTTATTGTTTCCCTAAGTAAAGGAACATAGTTATATTTGTTTGGAATGTACATTAAACTATTATAATATATTTTATAATATAATGCAAGAGTTTAGGTTAAACTCTAAAACTCTCTCCACAACCGCAACGATCTCGTTCATTTGGATTACTGAATTCAAAGCCTTCATTCAATCCATTACGAACATAATCTACAACCATGTTCTTTAAATACACATCATGTTTTTTATCTACTAAAACAATAAAGTTAGGTTGTGCATAATTTATGAGTGATGCATCAGATTGATATTCATCAACATATTCTAATACATAAGCAAGACCGGAGCATCCAGTAGTTTTTACACCTATGCGAATACCAAGACCTTTACCTCGTTTTGATATTATTTGTTGAATTTTATTTGATGCTTTATCTGTTAAGCTTATCATTTCATTGCGCTTTTTGCCATTTGTTGTACAATTTTTTGACTCTCATCTGGGCCTGCTTCCTGCTCAGGAGTTTGACCTTTAAATATTACATTATCACCTTGAATGTTTTCTATGCTTTGATCTAGTGGTGGTTTTTTAATCATTGTATACAAATCAGATTTGTCAATAACTATATCATTATCTCTGTAGTATTGCAATAATTCTGGAACAGTCCAATCACTATGCGTTTTGCCAGAGTCAATTTCACTCTTAAGTTGGCTAGTAGTAGCGACCAGCTTAACTAATAATGGACTACCGGCAAACTCATACAATCGCATGATTATCTCTTAGAACGACCAACACCGCCTAGAGGTTCTTCTTCTGGAGTTTCAAGGTCAACGTTCATTTCTTCTTCTCCGCCACCAGGAAGTGGTTCTTCTATGCCAACGTCAGTGTTCATCTCACCGCCCATATCAGGAGCACCACCCATGTCGCCACCTGCATCAAAAGCTTCTGCACCACCTTGACCAGTGATGCCGTTTAACGCTGTTTTCAATGTTGCTTGACTTGTTGTCAATGCGGCTTGTAATGAAGTTAATGCTTCAGATACTTGTTGATTGAATGTTTGACTTTCGTTAACACCAATCTCAGATTGAACTGAATCTGTCAATGCTGGTAATTCTTTTACTAACATATCAGATACTTCTTCAACCATTTTCTGTACTTGGTCTACTAAGTCTTGTGCTGCCAAAACAACCTGTGACTTTTCAACTTCTTCATTCTCTACAACAATACGTGGTTTACGTAAGCTGATTTCAGCAAAATGCTTACTCAATGCTTGTTCCATAAACACAAGTTTTAGGTATGAAGAATTTTGTTGGCTTTCATAGAAACCCGTAGATTTCTTTGTCTCGCTCATTAGACCGCGCACTTTATAAAGCATATCTCTTGCTTGTGCATAGGACATTTTACGAACATTAAACGGAACGTCATAATGCTCTTTTAACGCTCTAGTAGCGTTCTCTATTGGGTTTTTGTCAAAATCAGTTAATTTCATAGTTGTGTTCCAAGACTAATATAAAGTATTTATCTTTTTTCATTTATTGTTAGGATTTTAAGCCAAATCTTTTTTGTTGCCAAGTATATGAATTTACAATATATTTGTTCAATTCCTCGCTCATAGATTTCTTTTGAAACTTATCTTCATTCAATTTAGCAAGATATATTAACTTATCCTCTGTTTTTTTAGCTTTTTTGAACAATTTGGAATGTATAGAAATATGCACTTCTACACTACTTAAATGCATATCCAAATCAATTACTCGATTTGCTAATTGATATTTTCCTATTTTGTCCAATACACACCAACATACCGCGTTTTTCATACTAAAAAAAGAATTAACATCATCTCCGTTATTTAGTGAAACGGTTATATTATTTACATCTTTCTTTTTAATATGGTACTTGTTAAATAAATTATATGTACCATCAGTATCTTGGAAGATAACAACATCTTGCAATTTAGCAAATTCTGATGTTGCTATCATATTGTCCAATTTTCTATCAATTTTTGCAATATCAACTTTCATTATCTACTACCTTAAAATAAATGTTTCGCAATTCGTCAGATGTATCTAAAAATCCAGGAAGTTTAGACCATGCTGTATCAGTTTTAATCATAGGAACACTATCACAATCTGAATACAATGATCCTAATTCCGTTATTCCATCATCAAACACACTAGGATGCTGTATCTCAAAATCAAATGTCCAGCAGGTATATTCTTCATCATCGTGTTGTTCAAACAAGAATCCAAAATTATCAAACTCGTCAAATTTAATTTTGATTTGTTTGGGATAATTTAGTATCTCGGGCTGACTACGTAATGATATTGCTTGTAGGATAGTATCAAAATTACATTGTGTGTTGCGTTTATGCATCCAAATGTGTTCATCCTCATCAAGGGCAGGTTTATTCCTGTTAACAGTGCCAGTCTGGGTAATATCAAATAACGTATAACAACTTACGGTGAAACTCATACATGTATTTAGAGGCAAAAAAAATCCGAGAATAAATCTCGGATTTATTTGAAGTTAAACTTCTGATTAGCTTGCGCTTGTAGCTGTAGAAGCTAGGCGGAAACCAACGTTAGTAACAACAGCGCCACTTAGGTCATAACCATTAACTGTACCTAAAGCACGAACTTGTGTTTGAAGTGCAGCCGCAGTGTATGCGCCAACTGGATAAACAGCAACAGACATGTTAGTTGTGTTTGAAGTAGCTTGAACAGAGTACATCATAACTGTTGATAACTGCTCAATTGAAACCATAACTTGTGCTACCATCTCGTCAACACCTAGTTGGTCTGTTGGAGCAGCACCTAGGTCGAAACCAAAGAAGTCCATTGCTGGACCGATAAAGTTTGTAGTTGTGCCGTTAGCCGCAGTAGATGGAGCTACTGGACCGTTTTGTACGTCCATTGCGAATACTGGTTGTGCGTCGCCGTGTGTTCTTGTAAATTGTGCCATGATAAAAATCCTTTAAAAGTTTTGAATCATATAGATTCATACACTTATTTATGCCTGGCAATAAAAAAAGTCGGTTTTGGGCTTATCTTCCAGCAAGATTTTGACGGCTAAAGCCCATTCTATCTACAAATTTAAGACCATGACTCACAAAACCCTCTTGAGTTTGTGTGCCATCATCTAAATAACCTTTGACAGGAGCTGTCATTGCGGCTTTATTAAGTTGTTCTACAATGTTCATTTTGAGATTATAGATAGCAACCCATATACTAAATGCACCTACTACTCCGGCTTTGTTAGCTTCTAAATGTTGATTAATCTTTTCACGCATCTTATCAGTCATTGGCCTAGAATTAACATACTCAATAAATCCTGCATACAAATCATTCAAATCACCCGCTACGATACGCTTATTAATATACGTAGTGAATAACTGATTGAATGTATTTCTAGCTTGAGGAGCAGTGGACATTAATTGCTCGACTGCTTGACCATACTTTGCTATTTCTGATTGTGCCTTTTTGAATAGTGCCGAATTAATTTTCAAGTTAGGTGTGATTGGCATTTTAGCAGGCAATATAGCTACATCACTATTATTCTTAAGATTGCCAATAGTACCATCCAATGGTGTTGATTGATCGGTTGTTAACGCAGACGGTGGAATAAATCCATGTACTACTATCCCAGAATTTTTACCATCTAAGAATTTACCTAAATCACTGTTTGCATCTACTGTGTATGTAATACCTTTAGGGTTTGCTTTGAATGTATATAAGCCCTTTTGTTCTACTAATGGTTTACTGAACAATAAATCACCCCAATAATAACCCTTACTTCTATCTGCTTTTGATAGTCCAGGCCAAATTTGTGCAATTAATTGATGCAAGTCTGAACGATTTACACCCCGTGCCATATCGTATTGAGCAAATTGCTCTGGACTGAATACTTGACGACCACTGCCATCTTTTTTGTTGAACATATGTTTGTCTAATATACTAAACTTGCCATTAGTATTACGACCAAATATCAATGCAGGATAACCATCCCATTTAATGGTCACTTTTTCTGGATTGGATACTGTATCAGCCATTGCTTGTATGGCTTGATTAGCACCCTGTGTACCACGTAAAAATATCAAATCTTCAGGGTGGTCTAAGTGACCTTTATCTTCAGTTATAACATTGGTAATACTATCTACTTTATTTCTAAGTAGTGCTAATGAGTCAGATAGATTCATTTATATTTTACCTTGTTTTTTTGCAGTTGCCAATAATTGTGCATCAGCAGGATCAATTGTTTTGCTGTTTCTCTTTTGTTTACCTACCGAAACAGTTGTATTTTGTGGTGCTAATTCTTTTTGTAGAGTAGTTAATAGTGCTTGTTTTTGTTTAGTATTCAATCCTTTTAATAAATCTTTAATAACCCTTACGATTTGAGTCGGCGTGGGGGCGGCGGATGTGCCAGTAACTGGATTGTTAGGTGGATTGTTAGGTGTATTGTTAGGTGTATTGTTAGTATTTTTTGGTTCTTCTTCAGCCTGTGCATGTTGAACAGACCATCCCAATTCAGCTAATTTAGGTAGTACTGATTTGCCGTTATCTTTGTTATAAGTTTGTTCTAATTCTTTAGCCAATGATGCTAATCTGGTCATAACTGCCGGGTCGCTAATATTAACACCCTTCATAAACTGTTTAAAGAAGTTAGTAATATATTGGCTGATAGATTGTTTGTTTTGTTGTTGATTAGATTGACCAACTACTTTACCGGTTGGTGATAGTGCTTTTCCCAATGAAATTTCGTTTAATATATTTTCAAATAAGTAGTTTAGTTTATCAAACTGTGTTCCTTCTGAAAAATTAGATTGTTTATCACCTAGGCTTTGAGCCATCTGGCCGAATGCGTCTTGTCCTGGATTTTTAAGTTTAGAATTACGCTTGAATTGATTATCAGGTTTTGTGACAGGTTTCATAGCATCTGCCTGTTTTCTCTGTCTTACATTAGACGCACTTTTGTTGAACTGGTCTGCAGGTAATTTGCTCATTGGAGACATTTGATCTTGTGCATTTTGTGTTGCACCTGCTTGTTTATTTTGTCGTGTAGTAGTTGCAGTTTTATTGAACTGGTCCGTAGGCAACTTACTGAATTGACCATTTTGAGACATTTGGTCTTGAGCATTCTGTGTTGCAACATTCTGTTTTTGTTGTCTTGCATTAGCCGCAGTTTTGTTAAACTGGTCTGTGGGCAACTTACTGAATTGACCATTTTGAGACATTTGGTCTTGTGCTACACCGGCAGCGGCAGCTTGTTTTTCTTGTCTGATTTGCTCCGGAGATTTTTTAGTAGTTGCTAACTGATTAGCCATCTGACCAAAAGCATTTGCGCCTGCGTCATCTGTAGACGGTGCGGGATTAGAGGTGTTTGGTGTTGTTACTGGCGGAGTTACTGGATTAGTTACTGGATTAGTTACTGGCGGAGTTACTGGATTAGTTACTGGTTTATTTCCAAAATTAGTACCAATATTTGCCCCTGATGTTGTCATACCTGTGGCTGTAGGATCAACTAACCCACTGCTAATACCACTTTGTAATCCACTAAATGCGCGGCTTGTAAAATTCTTAACAAACTGGTCTTTAACCATTTGGTCTTGTGTACTTAATACGTTCTTACCCATCATTGAGCCTAGACCTGTTCTGAGGCCAGCAGATCCATAGTCGCCTATAAATGAACTTAAATCTAATTCATTTAGTTTGGGTTTTTTAAATTCAGTCAGCTTCACGATTTTTCCTTAATGATTTGGAAAACTTTGCTTGATCCTTACTCTTTATAGCTCCTAACAGTTTGCGCTCTAAAATAGCGGCGTTCTCTGGACTATAATTACGATTAATCATCTCTATTAGATTAATAGCACTAGTGATAATATTGTGGCCACGACTCTCAATAATGTGGGTCGTGTCCCTATTATTACCAATAGCTTCTAATTCCTCTAGTAGACTGCGAGTTTGTTTTTGCATATTAGTTTCCTAATAGTATTTATCTACTCTTAGGTTTTATTTCTTTAAACTATTCAACATTGCCTTCAATTTTGAACCTTGTACATCTGCTATAATTCGCTTGTTTTCAGGCTCTAGTATCTCTCCTGTAGCTTGGTCTATGATAGGTTCTGTTGAGGATAACACAGATTGTGGCTTTAAACTACTCATAATATCATTAGCACTGGGCTTAGGCGTGTACTTGTTTTCATTATCCGGATCGCTATCACTAATACGCATAGTTTCAATATCATAGTCTAAGTCAATCTTTTGACCTACACCAGTTGAACTACGACTTTTCATGCATTGAATCTGATACTTACCACGCTCACGCATACTGCGACTTGTAAAGATACCAAACACATTATCTGCTGTATTAATCTTACTGATACCACCAGCAATGTGACTATGGTCAAACTCAATTTCGTCAACCGCACTACGATTCAACTGACTAGCTGTCACCATTAATATGCCCAATTCTTTCGCAAGATTACGTAGTTCTTCAGCAACATACTTGTCTTTAATAAATTGATCGTTAGGGTTAACTTTAACAGAGACTGGCATAACCAAATCTAAGTAGTCCACCATCACAAAGTCAATCTTAATACCTGTTTGTATTTGTACCTCTTTTAAGTAAGCACGAATGTCATTCACATTACTTTGTGCGGGTAATCCTTTAACACGATACTGTCCTGACTTCTTACCAATCATCTTTACCTTAAGGCTTGTAGTATCAATGTCTTTACGAATTGCTTTTGTACCCATCATAGTCAGCATAGCATCTGTTCTCAATGAGGTTAATTCTTCACTCAGTTCTAGTGTTACATATACCCCACTCATTCCCTGTTGTAACCAGTTTAAAGCGATATTCATCATAACAAGTGACTTACCTGAACCTGAACCACCGGCAAAGATGTTCAGCTCACCTCGACTGAAGCCACCATATAAGATACGATCCATTTGTGGCCAGCCTGTACTTACTTGTCCACCACTATTAAAGTATTTGTTGATACGTGCCGCAGGATCGTAGAAGTAATCAGTTCCCATATCTTTTTGCAAACTGATTTGTACTGCATCTTTGATTAGTTTCTCAACAGGATCAAAGTCACCCTTCTCTAGTAGGTCTGCCGCTTTAAGAATAGCACGTTCTAGTTCTTGTCTTTTAGTGAATCCTTCAAACTCATCCAAGAACCAATCAAACTGATTAGGGCTGAAGTTAGGGATGATATCAATATCTTGTCCTGTAATAGCTTTAATTTGTGTAGGATCAGGCAAAATGCTATATTTCGTTGTGTGTTCTTTATATAAGTTTGCAACCGGTCTTAACGACCTGTCAAAGTTCTCACTATTTAAAATGTTCATAACTCTAGTGTAGAGTTCAGCCTCAGTAATCATTACACGCAAAAATATCTTTTGCACTTCAATACCGTATTCTTTTTTATTTTCGTAATCTTTTTTCAATTTTTTTCCTTTGTAGTTCTATTTTGATTTTGCTTGCCGTTGCACTACTCAATATACTGAGTAATGTAGGCAACTTACCATACTTAACTACCGCGTCATTCACATCTTTAACATCATCTTCCCAATTGGGAATACTAACACTATAACCTAATTCTAATGCTCTGTCACATGTTTCTAAACCAGTTTCATCTCTATCGGGAATAAAAATAATTTGTTTATTTAATTGTGCTAGTAGTTGTACTTGTCCATCATTGATTGTATTATGTGTTAATGCACAAGCATTTAAACTTAATGCATCAAAAATACCTTCAACTAACAAACATACTTCCCAATCGGGTTTCTGAAAGTCATAACCAAATACATAGCCAGGTTGTTGCTCGTTAATATACTTTGGGATTTTGTTATCTAAGAATCTGCTCGTATGACCTACAATTTTATTCTTGTAAGTATAGGGGATAATAATTCTGTTTGACTGTCTGCCAGTATCATTAGGTGTTACTAAGAACGGGTAGTCATTATAATTTATCAGTCTCTTAGACAAGTAATCAACGTATACTTTGTGTAATGAATTATTTACATCTAATATTTCAGCTTCGGGGAGTTTATGTTCTTCAAATTTTATTTTTGTTTTTTGTTTCTTAAGATGAGCAAAATCTAATAGATCCCTATATTGTAAACTTTCTAAACTCCATCGTTGAATTTGAATATCATCTATACCACACCACTTTAATAAACTTTTAGTAATCTCACTAATCTGTTTACCCAATGTGAATCCACATTTAAACCCGCAATTGAAACAAGCATATGACCAATTTTCTCCGTCTTTTTTAACACCACCTCTACCTCTAGTGTCAGATTTGTGCCCACGATGGTGACAGCATATAGCATTAAAGCTATGCCATCCACCTTGTGTTATTTTTTTCTTGCCGGGAATTACTGACAGTATATCAAACATCTATGTAGTATAACATATCTGTCACAGATAAACAACAGTTTAGGTTGATTATCTTGACAAAATATTGGTTACTGCCCCGTTATTACTTTCAAATTGCATTCTAATATACGGGTGATAACCCTGAACTACATAACCTTTTGTATCAGTTTCAGCAGTATAAGTATCGGTTAATATGGGATACCAGTCACCGTCTACAATAGTAGAACCTTCAATAACAATATTTCCATAGAAGTCACTATATTGTGCTTGTAGTGTTAATATAGGACTATCATTTGTATCTATAACACTGGTATAATATGTTAGGTCACTATCACTATTACCTTCAGGGTTAGTATTTGGGAACACTTGTCCAGTAGGAATACTAATCGGCATTGAAGGAATAAAGCTTGGCAATACACTATTAACAATGTTCATATCACCGCGAGCTCCTGCATTGCTGTCAACAAATACAGGATAATCAAACGCTCCTACAGGAATCTCTAATGAATAATAACATTTCTGTGCGTCAATACTTGCCAAATCTGCTGGGTTTAAAAATAATGCGGCAATACCAGTTACTGGTAATTGTAGTGTTAATGCTTTTTGTATAAGGACCTCATTACCTTGATAGTTGATAATTCTACAGACTATTGACTTACCGGTAATATCTACTGGTTTTTGTTCTTGGTTTAGGAACTGAAACTGAATCTGATTATCTACACCTTTATTAAGTGTAAGTGGTTTGGCATACTGAGGCATATAGCTCCTTGGGGAAAATCCTGTTAAAAGTATAACGATTTGTCTTTGTGTATAGACGAAAACTTGAGTTGAGTACATAATGATATTTATCAAAATATATTGCCAGGTATTCCTGTGATAAATATTTCGGTCAATAATTATAATAATGATTCAAAACGAATTTTTCAACAAACTATCTCAAAATCACCCGTTCATAACCATATGTTCATACGCCAACCAAGATTATGTTGGAATAGTACAAAATAGGGATGATATAGTCACCACTATATACGATTACGGAGCTATTATTGATAATATAGCTAAAGAAAAATTCTTAGAATTAGGAGATATTTGGTGGTGGGAAAGTAATAGACTTATACCAATTAACCTGTTCTTAAAAGACGAATGGACTATCTTTAAACCATATCTCAGAACATTCAATAACAAAAGCTTAACCGTGATACACGGCCCCATCTGTAGCATGTCTGAATTAAACAAACGTAGAAGTAAACGCCGTAGTATTACCCTTGTGAAACGGATTTTGTAAGTAAGTTCATGTGAACTACTACTAGTTGGCTATAGGATAGACTGTGACTTTTTTTGAAACTATACCCGTCAGCACCCTTATCCCATATAGTCATACTGACTTCTTTCCAACTTTTACCAATTAAATGCCTTTTAGCTGGACGAATCAATGCCAAGAACATTGCTAGTCTAGGAATACTATTTATAGGTTCAGGCATCTTTTTAATAGATTGATAGTGATTTCCTAGATGAATTAGTTTCTCAACAAATTCTCTGTCATTTAACTTAGCCCAATCGGGTTCTGCCATCAATTCAACTAAATGTTTTTCATCACGTACCTGACTATAAACGTGAACATTTAATAAGTCTAGTTTAAAATACCCTCGTTGTTCAGCTACCACATAATCAATCGCTGCCATATCATTGACTGGATCATAGGGGATATCGGTAACATACACACCAGTAGCATGTTTACGCATAGGGTTAGCATTACGCATTGCCGCCGGTGTATGTTTAATAAGTTGTAATAACTTATCTCTATCACCAAAGTCAATATCAATATCTGAATCAATTCTCATCTTGGAGGTGCTACTAGTTCTGCTTTAATTAATTTAGTATACGCTTTTTGTACAACGATTGCTTGTCTTTCGGCATCTTCTACTGCTTTGTGACTAGTACTATGCCCGCTGTCTTTTAAACTTACGCCTGCAATCTCATACAATGTTCGTGTGTCTCTGATTGTCCAGAACTGCCAGGGAATAGGATTTGGCTTATCACTTACTTGCCGCCAAGCAGACTCCATAACGACACAATCGAAGGATGCACCATTACTCCAGACAGCACGACGGTTCCAACAAAACTTATAAAGGGTCTCCATGCACTCGCTAAATGGCACACGTCCCCCGTCTCCCATAGCTTCTTCAAGTGCTTCAGGGCTCTGCTCACTCCACCATCGTAATGTATCTTCATTAATGCTCCTATTATAAATTTCTGTTTGATCTTCAATTGTAGGACGTAACTCTAATCGTTCTACCACTCCACTACCTTTAGGGTCGAATCTTACTGCGCCAATGGTTAGTATAACACAGTTAGGTGTTGTATCTAAACTTTCAATATCAATCATTATATCATTTGCCATATTATGCCTGCAATGTTTTCCAAATATATTTCTTCTCTAAGTAATCTTGTAGCTTCAATGCTTCTATTTCACTATTAAATGCTACACCTTTAATCTCATACATATCTTCTAGGTATCTAGCGTAATCACCATTAGCATCCTGTGCCCAAGTGGTTAAGTTAATCCACATAATATCAACTTCATCACTCATAAGTAATATGCCTATGCCAACTTCATTGCAACCTATGTCGTTGAATAAAAGGTCAAGTAACTTTTTCTTAGTATCAAATTGTCTAATGTTGTCCCATTTAGGCCATGATACTAGAAATTTACCATCTTGTAAAGATTTTATGGGAAAAGGTGTATTGTTCATTGGAATTTTAATAAAAATATTAGATACTTCTTTTCGTCAACAATCTCATAACCATCTGTTATATTACCATTAACTATGTTCATCTTTAAGCCATATTGTCCAGTAAGATAATCTTCAAAATCATATGCGTCAAACTCTTTGTTCTGTGCCATATATTCTTTACGAACTTTCTTCAATGCTTCCCAATAGTTCCAACGATTTCTACGTTGGTCTATACTTGGATCATCGTCATCGTAGTCCTGTATGTGAGGTATTGATGCCATCAACTCCACCTTAACGTGAACAAAATGTAATCTTTTTCATATCTAAACTTGAAACTGATTAGGTCATCGTCAGTTATACCCCATCTACAATGTCTTTCGTGTTTACCAATATTGGTTTCTAACCATTTAACTATTTCGTTATATTTGTCAAGATGTTTAGCATGTACTGAACATTCATGCCAACCGGGTTTGGTGTTTTCCCATCCAGCATCATAATCGTAATGTTCATATATCATTGCCATCTTAAGATGAACCATTCTAAATCTTTTTTATCACGAAACCAAAACTTAGAATTATTCATATACCATCGCATGTTAGGTGTCCATACACCGTCGTGTGCTGTAGGCCCAAATGTTTCAACCATCCATGCTTCCATTTCTTTCCATTTAGCACCACTAAGTGGTTGTGCAGTCAAATACTCTTGTTCATAAACTGTACCTTCGCTAAAGTAGAAAGAATGCCATCCTAATGCAGACATTAACACTAATGTGTCAATATCTTTAGCCATCTGATCGGCAACTTGATTAACAATTTCTTCTGTTATATTCATCCCCACCTCAACATAAAATAACTAGCATTGCTATCATTATAAAAGGTAAACTTTGTGTGGTGTTCTGTAATAGGAATATAGCTGAAGTTATCATATTCTGCTTTGTGATATGCAAACTCAAAATCAACACCTGGAATCCAACCTATTTCCTTTAGTTCTTCTAATATAACTAAAAGTCTATTCACATTGATATCATAAAGTATTACAGTATTTACGTTAGCCACATCTCAACTCAAATAAGATAGCATCACGCTCATCGGTGAAATAAAAATCCATATAATCTTCGGTTGAGTGTGTTTCAAACTTATCGCCTGGTAAACCAAACTGCGTTATTGCCCAAGCACAAGTTTCATTCCAATCTATAATATCTCCCTTTTTCCAGGATATACGAACTCTAGTACCCGCCAGCATTCAATAACTCCTTAACTTGTTTCACATTCTCAGGCTCACGATTGAACTTGATCTTCCATAGTTCTGGATTGATATAATCAATAACCATCTTCACGTGTGATTCATTCAAACTATCTAAAAACTTTACACCACTATCACTCTGATACAATATCCATGGACTAATTTTACCATTAGTAATGCTATGACATACCTTATTAATATTGCCGTAACGTAAATAGTCCTTAGATAGTATACCTTCTTTTTCTGCTAAATCTATAGTAGTTTGGACACTGCGTGTAATCGCATCAAACGGATCTTCACTACGTAAATACTCAATTAAATATTTTGTATATACATTATCAGTTGCCCATGTATCAACTTTGATTTGATTCTTTAATAACCAATCTACATATCTGCTAACATTGATTGCATTAATATTTGCACAATGACTTCCAAACTTAACAAAGGCTGTATAATAGGCACTGCGAATAAATTCTTCATATGTCTTTGCTTTTTTAGTTGAAGTATTCTTCTTATAAAATTGTATCCAAGCTTGAAATCCAATACGATTGCCCTGTAGGTCTTTATTCATCCAACGTTGTTTGTTCTCACAAAGGTGTTTAGCCATAGTAGATTCACGTAGGAATTCTCTATTGCAAAAATCACAACCATACTTGATTGTTTTATCAGTTGCCTCTGTCTTTTTCGTATTGAGTGATATCTTCATCTGTAACCGTCTGGCTTAGTACTTCTATGTCTGCTATTTTTAAATGGGGATAGATTTGTGCTAAATGCATTTTCTTTTTCTGCTCTTGCACAAATGCTTTTGAATATTCTGTGATATCTTCACTATTTGTTTTGGGATAAATTTTTGTAAAATATTCTTTAGTATCTTTCAATACTGCAGGTTCTTTTAACAAACTTACACGTTCTTTAATCTGAGGCAACCACTGATGATATTGTTTACCTAATCCAGGACTTGCCGCACATAACATGTACCATTGTAGTTTAGGATGCTTACTAACATTTTCATTAAAGAAATATTTGTTAGCATTATATTCTGTACTCATCACATAATAACCTGCAATATCTCCGGAACCCTTTACATAACTTAACCATTTGATTAACATGAATGGCACAAACTTTCGCTGTTGTTCAGGCGTAAGTCTGTCGTAATAACCATAGTCTTTCTTGTCTAGTGCCGCAATAGCTTCAAACAAGTTAAAGTCTTGATTCTCTAGTTTCTCATCAGCTGGAATAATCTTTTTAGTTGCCATCAAAAAGCCTGACTATAATCCACAATCTCACAATTTCTACTAATCTCTTTAACAAAATAAACACATCTAGGCTTAGGTCCATCATCTAGCGGTACACATAAAAATTGTCCGTTCTTTAATCGAGGGGCATACCATGTAACATCATGGTAAATATCTACAATCTCAATAGGTACAAAACTTGGACTGAAACTTGTTAATGGATTAAACTCAAACGCATTGAAACCTCTGTCATTGATGCTTGTTAACGGTAATGTTTCTAAATCTCCGTGTTCTTGTTCACCAATTAATATCTGCCAATCAATAGGCATCTTAACAGTGCTGTTGCCAATCTTTAATACAAGTGCAGGACTATTAAATGATTCTAAAAAGATGAGTGGTATGTAATGATAATCTACGTTACTTGGGTTACTATTATCTAGTATTGCAAATCGCAAGTCATCAATTTCTTCGGGAAGTGTTTCTAGGTTATAGAATTCGTTGTCTAATGTTAATATACGCATGTTGTTATTGTATCATATTCTTATCTGTATGTCAACTTTTCTAAGTCAAACGGGTAGTTTGCTTCTTTATAAAAAGATTTACGTTGGGTTAAATGTCGTTTGGCAAACTTACAACTGCTTGTTACATCCCAAATTTGTACAAAGTCTTTATCTTCTGCTTTACGAATGCCTCTACCGATGCTTTGGATAACACGGACGAAGGATTTTCCAGGTTCAATGAGAACCAGATTAAAAATACGAGGTATGTTGATACCAACAGCAGCCACACCATAAGTCGCAACAATGATTTTATTTGTGCTGGTTGCAATTTCATCATATTCTTCTTTCCTATCAACCATATTAGTAGCACCACTGACGAACACACTGTCCGGTAACCTACTAATAATTTCCTTACCTGCATTAACTCTATCAACTAGAACCAAGACATTACCACTCTCTTTAATCTTTAATATCAATTCAGCAATAGCATCAAGTCTATTTGTATCCTCAAGTAAATGTTTTAATTCACTTTGATAATTACTAAACTCTACATCATCTTTTAATTGAACAATGTTTACGTGACATTGTGCCAGTACACCTTGATCCTGTAACTCACTTGCACTTAGTTTACTAATGACAGGACCTAAACTTACAAACAATGATTGTGCTTCAAATTTAGCTTTAGGAATAGTTCCAGTCAATCCCCAACGAATAGGAACTTTAGCAAACGTACCAGTAAGCAATGTTTTAAGTGCGTCTGCTTTGGCCATATGAACTTCATCAACCATCACACATACAACACCTTCAATAAAGTCCATGATATCTGCTTCTCCTGCTTTTGTTTTCTTAAGCATATTGTTAAGACTTTGCCAAGTACAGATGGTATGTGTTTTGTTGTATTCTTTACGATCACCAAAGTATACACCAACGTCTAATCCAAGATTAATGTAATCTGCTTCTGTTTGTGTTACTAGACTTTTGTTTGGTACAATAACAATACTACGACCATATTGTTCTATGCTATAACTTAATGCGGCTGTCATCAATGTCTTACCTGCACCTGTAGCAATTTCTTGCAATGATTGTGGATTCTTTAGAAAGTTGTTAACGATAGTAATTTGATAGTCACGTAGTTCTACGGGTGTGCCTTCTTTGGGATGACCTTTAGGCCAATTTTTATGAGCAAACGTTGATTCGGACACTTCAGCAAACTCAAAGGTAGTTGTATAATCTCTAGTATCATCCAACTCAATATCATATCCTGCTCTATCTAATACAGGAAGTATTTCTTCCAATAGATTAATATATGTGCTACCAGCAAGACTAAAATAACTTACTTTACCATTCCATCTACCTAGTCTTACTGCAGGTAGATATCTTGCTCCGGGAACTTCATACTCAAACATTTTCATCAGTGCTTTGCGCTCTGCTAATTCAAGACCTTCTATCTTTACATTAACTTCATCTTTAACGATTATTTTACATTGTTTCATTTAATTCCCAAATTTACAGGTTCCGAATTTACACATTTTATAATTTTAAATAGATTTGTAGGAATATCCATAAACCCGTAATTTCTATAATGTATCATAACAGGTTTCTCATATGATTTCAAGTTAGATTGGTCTCTTATTATATCAATGTTCAATTTATTTAACAAGTTATCCGAATGTTCCCCTAACAAAAACAATTGTTTAGAACTAATCCTTGATGATTCCGTTATACCATCACAACCCAATTCACTTAACCATTTAACGGCCGTGTCTAAATCTCTAATCTCAAATTCACTTTGAAAATTAACAGCAAGGTTTACTTTGAGTGGATCTTCAATAGTAGAGAAATGTTCTATAACTGAATCACTGATATAAATTCCATATTGAGCATAATCCGCTACCATTTTCAAGTCATTGGTTAGTGGGATATCTTTAATATTGTTATACAGAACTTCATTCAATGCGGCTACATAGTAATAACCGTTATTATAAACAAGTGTTGGTTCCCAATATTTAACTGATTCATAATTGCTAAGACTGTCAATAATTTCTTTAGTGGTAGGGCAATAATCTATTGTAGTGAAATAATCCGCACTTATAGTAACTAATGATTTTAGTGTAGAAGGTCCATACTCAATTTCATATTGTCTTTTATCTTTATGCCATTCCATTGAATATATAGGATCCTTTTTTAAGGCCGTTAAAAATCCTTTACTAAAGGGTGATCTAAAAACTATTTTATCTTTCAATATAGCAATAGATGCATTTGTATATTGCGGAGAACTTTCTATCATATTGCATTTCCATGGCAATAATAGTACATCATCAACATTAAGTTTTTGTTGGATAAACTGTTTGCGATATTTAAATGATATCTTTCTAAAGAGACTGTCCTGATTTGTAGTAATTATATTATTTCTAATAATTAATGTAGTTAAGTTATTTACAAATTGTAGGTCATACCTGCTTAGTCTTATATTGACAAGCATAAAGGTTGCAACATCCTCAAGTGTTTTTAAATCCATTTACTATCCTAAGGTAAAAAAGGGGAACCTAAGTTCCCCAATTAGAAAGAAAGCATCATGCAGATTTCATGCATGTAGTACGTGCAAGATTCTTCCAGTTACCGGGACTAATCTTCACTAAGTCTGCAATCTTCAAACACATACGCAAGGACACTTCACGCAATTTCGTATGATTGTCCCACATAAAGTCAATCACAATTTGTGATTGTTCTTCATTGAAATCATAGTCTTTGAATAGACCACCATCAGCATCACGATGAACCTGCTTGATACGCAACATCTTGTCACGATCACCGTCAATAGTCAAGTCAAGAAAGTGACAACGTGATTGTAATGCCTCTAAGTGATCCTGCAATTTTTTAGACTTCAAGTTACCGAATTTCAAGTTAGTGATAAAGATAGCACTACCATTGAAGTTGAAAGTATTCGGGATACCTTCTTCACGCAAGAGTCGTGAATCACTATTCCAGCAAATTCTACGTGTCTTGCCTGAATCAAGTGCGGCCTTCAAAATGTTCAAACTCAAGTCATCAGTAAAAACTGAATCACAATCATCAAAAATTAACACATTCTTTGTGTCAGAATATTTGTACAGTTGACTATACAAACCCAATGCTGTCATAGCACCTTTCACAATTTGAAAGCGAACTTTCTTACCTGCAAGCTTGTCAAACATACTTGCTTTTTCCATTTGTGTCTCAACACCATATGACTTACCGACACCGGGCGGACCTGAAACAATCATAGCACGGATATCACCATTGATACAAGCACGTGACATTTCATCAAGGACCTCGAAACGTGTTGCAATACGGTCCATTGCTTCTGTCTCAGTTTCTTTTACAACTTCTTTTGCAAATTTTACTGTATTCTCTATCACATTATCTCCATTCAAAAATTCAATTTGATTAATATTATCAACAAGTACCTTGACTTCAGGGATGTTGATTGCGAATTGACCGTCATTTTTTACAGTCACATAACTACCTTTTTTACTTGTCTGAAAACCCTTGACTAGTGTAAACTCAGTATTGACTACTGCTTGTTTACGATAAGAGCCTGAAAGAATGCGAATCGTTGACATAGTTTCTCCTGTGTGTTAATCAATCAATACATATTATAGCATGAATGCCATTTATTGTCAAATTACGCTACTTTGCGAAAATACATATAGGGCAAGCCCAATGTGTAGCACAAGTACTCATCATCACCCTGAGTGTCCTCAGCTTCGTGGATCCAGCGCATTGCTGTTGCACGATCCCTAGCACCTGACAACATCATGTCACTAACCCTTTTCTCAAAAGAGAAAATTGCATGTTGCTCTGCCTGAACACGGATTTTTTCTTCGGCTTCAATAGCTACACCAAGACCTTCAAATTCAGCTTCAAAAGCTTCAAGGGTCCAGTGTGAGGTGTCAACACCACGGGGGCGAACACCGTAAGCGTCCTTGTACATGTCCCAGTAAAGTTCCCGGGCTTGTTCCAATTGTGTCAACTCTTCCCAAGATTTGAATTCTGTAGTCATTTTCAAGTCCTCTTTATTAGTTTCAATACAAGTATTGTATCACGGATACCATTTATTGTCAAATTTTGGCTATCAAACTAGCATGAATTTCAGACATTTCCGAATGTTCCACGTAAAAATCCGATCTAGGGTCGTAATATTGACCCATTTTGTTGTCATAATACAACACTCTTCCGGAGAAATTGAACGGACCTTCAAGACCCTGACGAGGACCATACTTAGTACGCATATCATCCATCTGATACTTGTCTGCAACAACTTTGTAACCCATAAGACCCTTTCAACTGAATAAGACTCTATTATATAGCCAAACCCATTTATTGTCAAATTTTAGCCTATTGTGATATCTTCCATACCGGCTGTGCGTAATCTTACAATGTGACCCATCTGCCATTGTTTAGCTTCAAGACCTTTCATTATACCTAGCCAACGATTTCTGAGCAATGCTATTTCGTTAATTAACACTTCCATATCAATTACTTCATCTTCACCTTCGGTATACTTTTCGGCATCACGGCTAGACAACGCTCTGTTATATGCCTCTAAGTATTTTTGAAAATGCTTACGGCGAATTTGACGTAATTTAATATTAAGATAGTTCAATACGGCTTCTATCTCTTGTAGTTGATTAAACCTATGTTCAGTAACACCGGGTATTGCGGCAATGTTCTTTTCAACATTGCCATATACCTTTACTTCTTGTTTAGCTGAAATTAATTCATTCTCGTAATGAGAGATGAAATCGGGTAACACATTTAAATTCTGTGATATCCTTGTATACCAATTTGACATTTAATCCCATTCTTCTTGGTCTTCGTCTTCATCATATTCTTCATACGATTCTTCAATATCGTTAAGTGCTAAATTCTCTTTAAGGGCAGTTAGCATTTCTTTATCACCTTTAAAGGCATCTTTAATATCTTCCGCTTCGTAATTGTTATCAATCAGTAGATTGATTAGTGTGTCGGCAGCATCACTACGGTCATTGAAATCAATATGAGTTCGCAATGCGTCCCATACTTCTGCAACAAAATCTAATTTCATTCTGTAACATCCTCCTCCGGTGTTACATTACTTATCTTTGTTGTTGCTTTTTGACTATATTCAGTCATCACTTTGTCTAAGCAACCATCACTATTTGCTTCCCATGCTTTACGGAACTTCTTAATGATTTCTCCATCAAGTGTTGTATAGACTAATGAGTTACCTTCTTTCTTAACAAGTTCAGCCTTCTCAATCATATCTAATAATCCTGAATAAGGGCTCATACCTGTTTCATATGGAATCTTAACTTGCACTGATTCAAATGGTTTTGCATAGCGAGTTTTCATAATCTTACATGCGGCACGAATACCTCGCACATCACTAATCTTATTACCATCTTCATCTTCTTTAAGTTTTAGTTTCTTCATAGCAACAACGATACTTGATGCATAAACGAAACCTTGACCACCTGAAATTTTATCATCTGGATCAAACATATCCTGTGAAGCATATGTATGATTAGTAGCAACTAAGCCGATACCTAGTGAACCAAACATGTTAACGCAGTTACGAACAAGTGCTGTTAGTGCTTTAGGCTTACGACCCATATCACCTTTCATATCACCTGCTTCAAACTGATTAACGTCAGTTGGTGTTAATAACATACCCAATGAATCAACTACGAACAATACCTTAGGACGGTCTGTTTCTGGTAGTGCTTTGTAATCTTTAACGAACATAGAAATAGTTTTTCCTACTTCGTCAATCATTGCCATGTTTAGTTTTAATAGTTTATTTTCTTCTGTAGATACACCAAGTGCGTGTAGCCATGCTTCGTCAAGGGCATTCTCGCTGTCAACTAAGACTACAAAAATTCCTTGTTCTTGTGCGTGTCTGACGAGGTTTCCTGAACAGATGAACGATTTTCCTGCGCCTGACTCTCCGGCAAAGACAGTAACTTTACCAAGAGGTACGCCTTTATTAAAGTCGCCGCTAATGAGATAATTGAGAGCATAATTTCCTGTCGAGATCCAATCAGTAGGATCGTTAAATCCTATTGATAGACCTTCAATACTTTTTGTAATGTCCTTACGGAACTTACTAATATCAAAAGGTTTTGCCATTTAGTTATCCATTTCCATTGATAGTGCTTCTTTGATTACTTCAAAGAGTTCTGCTTCATTAGCACACATAACTTTGCAGTTTTTCCAATCATTTTCTTTGTCTCTTCCACCAACTTCAATCATAAAGCCGTTGTCATAACGATTGATAGTAAATGATTCATTTACTTTTGCTAGTTTGTTTAATTTCTTAGCCATGTTATTATTCCTTATTGTTTGTGTATGCCGTTAGTATATACATGTAACGGTTGTTTGTCAAGGTATTCTGGACAATTGTCCGCAATACGTTCAAGTTCGTAATCATTTGGAAAGTGTCGTAATGCGGTCCTTGCTTTGTCTCTAATAAGACTAGGCACTCTTGGTGTCTTGCCCGGATCGCATAACTCTTCCAACAACTTTTTACTTTGCTTTAAAGCACGGTATCGTTCATCTGTTGTGGTCATGGAATATTCCTTAGGAGGGGCCTAAGCCCCATTACCTATTAAGACTTGTTTTGTCTAGCACGAATCATTGCTAGAATGTCTTGTGCTTTGTCACTTGAAGGTTGTGCTGTAGGAATCTTAATAGATTCGGCTGCTGCCATTGCATCCTCTTCCCATGGTGCTGAAGTCTCTGCTACGGGTGCAGTTGCGGGTGCTCTAGTTTCAGTAGTAGCTGTTGTTTGTGCCGCGGTCGCTCCTGCAGGTGCTTCTAATCCATATGGACGATAGTAACTACCCCAACGCTCATTATCAAACGGTTGACCATCAACTGATGCCTCAAACATTTCTTTAATGATACGTAACTCTGCTTCATTGGGCTTCTTAGGTAAGAAGTCTGTTAAGTTAAACAAACCATGCGCTTCAATAGCGGCTTGTTCTGCTTCTGTCAATGGTGATTCTTTACGTGCCCAGTTACTTGTAGAATAATCTGCGTAACCACCTTTACTTGTTTTCTTAACGTTAAAGTCAAGACCACGCATAAGGTCTGTTGGCAATTCTTCCATTTCAGGATCCATCAAACTAGATTTGATGATTGTGAAAATCTGTGGACTAATAACAAATCTGCGAATTGGATTTGCAGGAACTTTGTCATCACCCATTGGGTTTTGACGAACAAAACCTTGGAATAGATAACTGCGTTTCTTCCAATACTTGTTTGCCATTTCTTTCAATGTTTCGTCTTTATACCAAGGACGAACTTCGGCCAGTACTGGACAAGCATCGCCATACATTTCCATACACGGGACTTGTACAACTGTTTGCTTAATGTTAGAATCACCCTTTACTCCATTGAATGGAAGTTTGATAATCTGACGTTCAACCCAAAAGAATGTGTTGCTGTTATTTGCATCTGGCAAGAAACGAATTGTAGCTGTTGTGCCTTCGTCCATATTCCAATGCGGATAAATTGAGTTGTCAGATTGCGTTCCTGAACCCTTGTTGTTTGATTTGTTGTCTTGTGCCGCGATACGAGCACGAATGTCTGCTAATGATGCCATGATAATATTTCCTTATAAAATTGAGATGGTCTCGTTTTTTAATATTCGCCGCTTCCCTATGAAACGACTAACATTAGAGATAGTATAGCAGTACTATCTCTCAATGTCAATAGTATTTATCCCGTTTGTGGGTAAACACATTTTTTTCTATAGTTTTTTAACCCTTTTGATGGATGAAAGGTTTATGATTCTGTTTAACATATGAGAATATGATTCGGATAAATTTTTATCTCTTAAAACATCATATTGAACTATTTCTTTTTCTAAATTAGGTATAACCGCTTTGTCCATCCAGTCACCAACTTCTTCAGGTGTTAGTGGAGTAATATCATCACCCACATTAAATAACTTGGGTAACTGTAGTATTAACATATCCTGAATTTGTTTGTCCGAGTATCCAGATGCCTTAATGAACGGTTGATATTTTAGCTTAAATAATCTATATAATCCAGGTATATGGTCGTTCTTCCAATCAATATACTTTTTAGTTTTTACGAGTTTCATAACACCTTGGTCATTACTTACTACGCCTTGCACCGGTATTTCTTCCGCTAATTTTAATGATTGTTGCTGTTGCCCTTGATTAGCCGCATCACCCTTAGGTAACCAATCAATATTTGCTTTTTGTTTAGTACTTGCTATCAAACTATTTATATCAAGTACTTCTTGTTGAACCTGTTGTCGCATAGCTGTAATGGCATTTTTTTCTGCTTCTATTTCTTTTTTTGCCGTTAGCATGTCATTATCAAAGTTATCAATTTTTTCCTTATATCCGTCTACAATGTCAGCATACTTTCTGAACTCGCTGGCATTTTTTTCAAACTTCTCAGAATTTTTATTGATGCTTTTTTGAAATCTTTGTTCTTTAGAATCTAATTCTTGTTGTGTAGCTTGAAGTTGTTTATAAACAGCATCATAGTTGACTGTTGCTTTACTATCAATATTGTTTACCAAACTTCGTAGTTTTCTAACATCACTATTTTCTGCTGAAGGATTAGAAGCCAAAGCCATAATTTGTGCTTCCATTTCTTTATACTGCTTAGGATCCAAATTTGGTTTATTCTTTAATTCTTCTAACTGCTTTTGTAGTTTCTCTAATTCGTCACCACTTACTTTTGCTTTTTGTCTAGTATCAGCACTGCCGGCAGTTACTTTAGCAGTTAATTGTTTTATTCTTTCAACTTCATCTTCATTGGCATCTAATTCTCCCTGAAGAGTTTGGATAGCATTTCGTTGTGTATTGATTAAATTATTTTGAGAGGCATCAATTTTTTGTTGCTGATTTAACTTATCAGCCATATACAATGATAGTGCCTGTTGGCTATCATAACCAGGAAACTTCAACATGGCTCTCTGCATTAAATCCTGATCTAAGGATAATGCAGGAGTACTAGGTGCTTCTCTTAACAATGCCGATATCTTCATATTATTTTTTTAATAAACGTCTAATAGTATCTAGGTCTTCTTGACCTTCTGCTATAGGTTTTTCTTTATCACTAAACTCAGCACGGATGTTCTGCATTGTTTTTTCACTGGCATGTTTTTGACCAGCGGCACGCAGTTTATCCATACCTTTTTTACCATACTTCTTAAGACCAAAAGATGCTTGTAGTGCGCTTTCTTCCATATCACCTTCAATGATATCTGTATCATCATTTGGTTTAGCCATGCTAGGTTTACCGTGTTGTGATCCTGCTGGTGCACCTACGTCTTTTTGTAGTTTCTTCAATAGTTCTTCATCACTACCATGACCCAATTTGTCTAATACTTTGGAACCGGCTGATTTAACAGCACCGCCAACCTTCTTAGCCATGTCACCAAAACTACCTTCTTCAACTTCATTACCGGCCATTTTCTTAACAGGTTCTTTTGTTAATGATGGCATAACTCTGGTTGCTACCTTAACCTTAGGATTACCAGGACCATGACGGTTAGGTTCATGTGCTTGTCTTGGATCTTTAATTAAATCATGTAAATTAGTAACTACCATGTCTCTTTTTGCAGTAGAGTTACTATTGTCAGGGAATCTTTGCTCATCTAATTCTTCTTCATACATACCCTCATCCATACTACCCAATGAACGTGCTACTTGCTTGACCCAACCGCTTACATCGCTTGATCCAATTTCTTCAACATCACCTACAAAATCTGCAACGTCGGCAATAGCAGCCAATACTTTATCAGGACCGTGCTTTAATAATTCAGGGTGTTGACGTATGATTCGGCGAGTTATTGCACTTACGACTGGATCATCAATATCATCTTCCGATTCTTCTAAATCAAGTGCTCTTAAATTCTTATCATCTGTTTTTACATTGTGTGCTAATGTCTCAGCACCAGGTGCTTCGGTTAAACTATCAGCCCACTCACTTAACTCATTGACTTCTTTCATCTCTGCTACTTTTCGTTGTAGCTTATTCAATATTGGCATTACAGATTCAATACGTGGGTCTAATGTCTCCTGTACAAACAACTCATTTAAGTTTGTTTCTTCAGTCTCATCTTCCATCAATGATGGTGTCCAACTTTCAAAGTAACTATTGTAACCACGATGACCAGTCATTCTGCTTAATGTTTCACGTAATGATTGATAGTGATTGACACCTTCGTTAACTAATCGTTGTGCTGATTCATTGAATTGTCCATTACGTGTAGCACGAACAAATGCACCCATCTTTTGATATTCTTCTACTAAACTTGTAACGTGATTCCAACGTTCACCGTGTGGCTTATCACCTTCAGCAATTAGTCGGCCGTATACTCTAGCAACACCTGGCTTAATAGTTGGGGCTAAGAATCTTTCACCTTCGCTATTCTCTAAGAAGATTTTAGCAATATTACGATAGCGTTGCTCACCTTCTTCAATCTGGCGAGTGTGTTGTAATACAATCTTTACATTTGGCACAGCATCATTATAGCTTGCTTTTTTACCCATTGGGTAGTAACCTTCAGATATTCTTTCTTGCTTTTTCATATATTCCCTTTTTGCCATATCGTGTTTCAAATGGTCAACATTACGTAACTCAAAACTCAATTGATATTTCTGTGAGAAACGCTTCAATTGGTTTAAAACTTTATACCAAGATTCATCTTCCCCATGACTTTCTTCCTTTTCACTGTTAGCTATGTCATCACTAAAGTATATAACAAGCTTATGTAATCCGTCAATAGAAATAGTTACTTTACCGTAATCTTCCCCGTCTTTAACGAAATTGAATTGGAATACTTCTGCTTCTTCTGGTGTAGGAATTTCTTTACCAGAAGTATCTAGCATAGTAGGATCAAACCCTTTACTGTGTAAAAGGTCAAATAGTGAACGATTTAAGGATTCTGAATTTTTGGGCATAATGTATTTATCTAATTTCTTTTAACCCAGCACCGCATAAAACGGTAATGGCATGATGACTTCATCATGGTCTCTAATTTGTGTCTCTAAATCAAAGTGGAAATCACTTAATTGCTGTAACATTCTAGTAACTAGTAAACTAGCCATAATCAAATCATCTGTATCACCAATTTTAGCGGCATAACTACCACCGTGTGCTACAAATGCTTTTAATTCACTGATAAGACTACGACTATTTACGGTCATTTTCTTGCTTTCAACTAATGTTTTAAACTTAGCACAGCTTGCTAATTTACTCTTATTAGTAGTATTAAATCCTCTACGTCCTTTACCTGCTTCACTAATAAAAGTACCCGGGATATTGACTTCCCCATATTCGTTTAGTGATATAATAGCGGCTTCACCGATTCCATTGCATTCAATACTGTAATAGATATTGTTGGGTTCATTTGTACATTCTACTATATGTTTGCTTATTTGTGCTAATAGTTTAATCTGACTAGGAATATCTGTTTTATTGTGTTTCCACTCACCTACTTGAGTAGTAGTGTTTGCTTCAAAGATTTGAATGGCAGATGGGTCGCCACCTGTACCAAGACTTGGATCTAACCCTATACAATAGATATTACCTTTTGTGGGTTTTTGATACCAACGAACTTGTCCTATGCGACTTACAGGTTCTATGCCTTCCATAGCAATTAACGTGTTTGGATTAATCAATGTCTCATCAGCAATAATAAACTCGCAACCAATCTCTCGGTTGAAACGATCCTCACCAAGCTGTGCTTTTATTTCATCAGCCCATTGCTGGTCTCTACCGGGTTGTTCACTCCAATGTGCTCTATATGCTCTGAACCCGTTAACTCCTACTTCAGTTGTGTTACCAAAATCATCTTCTGTCTTGTTAGCACCCTTCCAGATAAACGCAAATTGATCCTCATCGCTGTTTGGTGTGCTTGTGATAATAGCTTTACCACCAGTACTTAGTGTTGGAGTAATAGCTGTCCAAAATTCTTTAGCGATACTAGGTCTAACGAACGCAAACTCGTCCAAATATAATAGTGTAATAGACATACCACGACCTGTATTTTCAGTAGTTGTTGCACTTACAATACGACTACCATTCTCAAAGTCTAATGAGCCTTTATTGTATGTAGTAACACCTGCTTTAATATGATCGGGGCAGTTTTCATATGCATAACGTATACGTTGCATAATCTCCTGAGCACCTGTATATTTGTGTGCCGCAACTAAGATAGTACTGTCTGGAACAAACATTGCATACCAAAGTAAATATCCGGCGGCTGAAGTTGATTTACCTGATTGCCGAGGCATCAGACTGATACTATAACGATAGTTGTGATATGTTTCAATCAATCGTTTTTGATAAGCCCACGGATGATAAACCATACTACCCTTTGTAGGGTGCTGTATCATAAAGAAGTTATCCATAAAATATAGATAACCTGTATCTGGGTCACAGCATTTAATAAAATCCTGTAGTTCTTTATCAGTTTTAAAAACTGTTTTAGTATAAGGGTTCTTTACTAATGAAGGTGTATTACTCATAGTGAGTATTTATATCCATAAAAAAACGGCAGAGCCGTTTTTTACTTGATATCTAACGGTCTTTGTTTAGTAGCTACAATGCAGTAAAATACTTCTTTTGCATTATAATCTTCACCATTCTCGTTTTTACCTTGTAGAGTAAATTCTAAATTGTTGAAAATATCAGCATCAAACCCACATCGTGATAGTAGTGCCGCTAATTGATTTTGACCTAAAATACTATAATGATTTAAATTCCATTCATGTTTGCGGTCACATTCTGGAGCGGGAACTTCAATGTAAATCTTTGCACCTTGTTTTAATATACGATTGTATTCCATTAAACTAAAGATAGGATATGGGCTATGTTCTAGTGCATGACGTAAAAAGATAAAGTCTACACTTTCATCATAATATCCATCTTTCTGTGGTAAGAAACTCAAATCATACTTTTTAATAATATGACCTTTATCTTCACAGATTTTAATATCACCGGGACTTAATGTTACTCCAGTAACATCAGTGTATCCCCGTTCTTTCATACCATCTAGGAAATAACCAGGACCACAACCCAAGTCTAAAATTTTAGCGTTTTTTGGTAAATTTAATGGATCTATGTATTTTGTAATAACTTGTGCAGTCAGACTTTCATGCATCTGACTATCACCTTCATCATATATATGTGCTTGGTACAGGTATTCATTGTAGAATTTAAGTTTTATGAGGTCTAGGGTGTTATTAATATCAATCATACTACTATTTAGACACAGTTACTGATGTTGAATTTTTTTATTTTAGATAAATAAAAGTGTAGTTCGCGGAATTGGAGTTCCCAACTACTCTAATGCTTACAAGGAGCAATCAGCATGACTATTTATCGTAAAATATACGAGCAAAAATTTGGACCTATTCCTAGAGAATTAAATGGCAGAACTTATGAAATCCATCATCTAGACGGAAATCATAATAATAACGACCCAACTAATCTCAAAGCAGTGACTATACAAGAGCATTATAACATTCATTATTCACAGGGTGATTGGCCCGCGTGTTTATTAATCGGTAAAAGACTTAACATGTCCCCTAATGAAATTTCTAAAATTTCAAGACAGAATGCCATGAAACAATTTGAAGACGGTACCCACCCATTTCTTATTCCCGGGGTAGGTACCAGAAGCGTTGCAAACGGTACTCACAACTTTCTAGGCGGGGCCATACAGCGAAAAAGTAATAAACGCAGGCTACAGGACGGAACGCATCATTTATTGAGAGAAAATAGTCCTCAAATAAAAAACAAAACTCATCACTTCTTTGGAGGAGATGTTCAACGAAATAACAATTTGACGAGATTGGCTAAAGGAACCCACCCGTCACAAGTTATTTGGACATGTGAACACTGCGGTAAGATCGGGAGAGGTAAAGCCAACTATACTAGATATCACGGTAATGCTTGTAAAAATAAATAAATTATTTTCTTTTGTAACCTTTAAAGGGTTTAACTGTACTTTGGGTGTTAGTACCTTCTAACTCTTTACTTTTTAAATCACCCTTATTTAAATCGTGATAATCTGATCCGGCGGCTTTATAAGCCATCATTAACATATTTTGTTCTTCCTGAGTATAAGGTACTGAAATATTATATCTTCCGGCCCAGCTCTCACCGTCAATGTCCGGTACAAAAGTACCATCTGTAGAGGCTGCAGCCATCATTATTCTATTCAACTCATACACACGATCAGCACAGTTTCCATCACGGAACTTGTGCAACCCGATAGTTGATATTTGTTTTCTATTTCCTATTTTGCCGATTTTAGATTCGGATACAAATTCATTTGCTCTCATTTTCTTTTATATCCTTTGAAAGCTTTAAGTGGGCTAACTATACCAGTGTCAGATGTTTCTTCACTTTCTCTACTAGTAACTAGTTGTTTACCTTTAAGTCCCATTTCACCTAAAGCAAAATCAATATCGGCTTCTATATCCGGATTCATGTATCCGGAAACCAGTTGATTTTCTCCCCAAACAGAATCTTTATCCATTCTAGGTATATCACCATTACGTACCGCCCTTGCACCAGCTAATGCTACAGCAAATCTATATTGTAAATATGCATTTTGATTCTGCAATTCTGGTATTACCCATGTAGAGGGTAATGGTTTAGTAATCCTGTCAGGTAAGTTACTTTGTTCAGTGATAAATTCTTTTGCTCTCATATTAAACAACACCGTTATAAGTCACCTGAGATGCAACAAAATGTGTTATATTGGCATTGGCAATTGGACTGACTAATATTCTAACATTTCCACTATCTATATCCATGTTGTAATTAGTAACTGCATTGCCTGAAAAAGTTAATCCATATCCTGTAAATTTGACTGATGTATTACTATTTCCAATCTGTGCTGATATTGTAATAGATTGGTTATTACTAGCGGTATTTGAACGAATCTGAAATACACCTTGTGTAAAGGCATTAGCTGGATATTCATATATAACTTGATTAGCTGTTAATCCAGTGGTGTTAACTGATGTTGTATTAACTGTTGTTAGGAATAAATTGCTAAAGTTATTATTGATCTTACCAAACGCTGTACGTAATGGATCACCTAATCCGTCGTTAGGAGTTACACCTACATTAATGTATTCTTGTGAACCGTAAGGACCTTCACTACTAACAAATGATAAGGCAGCAACTACCGGGATAGCTTCAACAACAGGTGCGGGATCTGAGGGCACAGTTGGTATAGTTGGTACATTGCTTGCTTTGATAACTTTTTGTGTCATTATAATTCCTAGACTATAATGTATTTATCAGAAGCCGAACCAATTCTTCTTTGGGGCTTCTATAATTATAGGGGTCTTACTACGCTGAATCTCTTGTAAAGCACGTATTGCTTCCATTTTCACTTGATTGTCTGAACTCTTGGTCAAGTCAATCAATACACTAATACGTGCCGCTTCACTCATTGTAGCATCTCTGCTTATGGATTTCTGTGCTTCTAGGTATAACTCAAAATCATTGTTGGTTGCACATCCAACTAACAACATAGTCAATAATATCAAATACTTCATAATATGCTATTATTTTACGTTATCAAATATCTTTTTCTGTTCGTTATACCAATCTTGCCATCCATCTACCTTAGTTGAACATTCGTAATAAAGTGAATAGTTATGTACAATGACTTTAAGCATTTCAGTAATAGCAACCTTATCACCCTCAATCTTTTTAAGACTTTCGCATTTCTTCATTAATTCAGGTGTAGCGTTAGGGAACTTTTGTTTTACGGGAACTACAGTGGTGCATCCGGCTAATAATAGAAGTATTAATATATATTTCATTTTGTAGCCGCCTTGTTCAATTCAGTAGCTTGATTATGTAAGTCTATGATTTCTTTAGGTACCGGGCAATTCTCAATATATTTGATAACTTCCTCTTTTTTGACTACTTCTTTATCAATATACTTGATAACGTCACGACCCTTTTCACGGATAACTTTAGTCTTTTCTACAATCTTTTCTTGGATCTCAATGTTCTTATTAGCAGATTGTGCTTCAGCTTGTGCCATTTTAGCTTCCATCTCTTTGACTTTAAATTCCCACTCTTTGTAGTCGGCTAAACCGCCCTCAAGATAAACGCCAAATACAAGTACAATAATGCTACATATTTGTATAGCAAATTGATAAGCTTTGACGAAAGGAATGAATCCTAGGACGAATCCTGCTATTGTGCCCAAAATACCTAATCCAAAGATTATATGTATTGCGGCGTCGGGTAGTATTGATAGTATCCACATAATGTTATTTAGCACCTATTTTTAGTGACAACGTATAAATTAGAAAATATCTTGCATCATTTGCTAAATTTCCACCCTCATGCCATGAATTGTTGGTATTTAGAATAAGTAATCCGTTTCCTGCTGTTGTATTTCCTTCTATCATTACTGTTTTCATCGGATAATGAGGGTAAACCCTAGTAGAATGATCCGAAACATGTTCTTTATCAAAATATATCAACCCCTGTGCTACACTTGTTTTATCATCTGTGTGTAGTAAATGATTATCAAAGGTTTGTTTACAAAAAGAAAAGCCAAGACTAGTATGATCCTTGAGATTTTCCAATATGTTAGTAGGGTATATTGAACTTATATCTTTAAATGTTTTTAATGTTTCTATAACTTTATCTTTAAACTCAGGTGATTTTAAATAATCAGCAACCCGAATAGCACCTAGATTTGTAATGGACAATCTATATTTAGCAGGTCTATTTAATTGTTTAACTGTGCTTTCATTAGACAAATCAACATCACTAACATCTATTAAACTTCTCCATACAGGATAGTTATTTACTTGTGTAAATGACATCATTTTTATAATATTCCTTTACTTTATTTATTATATAATCCACTTCGTTATCAGTCAATTCAGGATATATAGGTAAACTCAATACTCCCCTACTTAACATTACACTTATTCCCATTAAATCAGGTCGGCTAATGTTTCTATCTTGTGCTAATGGTAAATCACCTAGTACATATTCATAATGAACTTTGCTGTCTATTCCATGTTCTTTTAGATATGATTGTAATCCATTTCTATCATCCATATATATTACAAACTTTTGATGTGCGTGAGGATCTTTGGTATCTGATAGGCAAGTTAATGGTAATTCTTTGAACTTATCACACCAATATTTTGCTATCTCACTTCTACGTGTTTGCCATTCATCAATATACTTTGCTCTAACAAGAATCTGAGCACAATCTTGCTCACTCATTTTACTATTAGTTCCTACGTCATGAAATGCAGGCTTGTTATTATCTCTATATGTTGAGGCAAACAAATATAAATGAGGGTCATTTGTTACAATAGCACCGCCATTACCTGAACTAGGTAAATTCTTTGTAGGGTCAAAACTGATAGACATTCCACTACCTACATCCCCATTGCACACTAACCAATGTTGCGCCCCGTCTACAATGACAGCATTTGCGCTTGCATACCCTGCAATAGGCCAAGGCTTACGACCAGCATAGCCCATGACGCAAGTATATCCCTTGAGACTATTCTCTACTTCAATGATACCATTTTTATCAGTATCAACTAACTCTACATCCCATCCTGCACCTAAGATTGAATTCAATGTTGCTGGGTAAGTTAAATTAGGTATACGAATCTTAGGAGTATTTTTAAATGTTTCTAAATGTTTAGATTTTTTGTACCTAGCAATAATCTCTAATGCTTGTGTGCCACTATGAACTGTGACAGCATATTGTGTCTTAGTGCGATGTTTAAGCCATTCTTCAAACGAGCGTGTGTAATGACCGCCCACAAGTTGACCGTCTTTAAGGGCACGGTCTGTGGCATCTAATAACTCATCTCTTAGATTAGCGTACTGTCTTTTTAGACCAAAATGTGCTATTACTAAGCCACTCATAATATCTTTCAAAACCTTCTTCTACATCAACTTTAGGATCATAACCAAAATCTCTACGAGCGGCATCAATGTTCAATGCACCGCGACTAGGGAAGTCTTTATCTTTATCTTTAACTACTAATGTTCCGCCACCTGCTAACTTCAATGCTAATTGTGCGGCTTCTAACAATGTACGACTATGACTTTTGGTAATGTTGTATGTCTTGTTCTCTGTGTTATCACTCAATGCGGCAGCAACAATACCATCTGCGGCATCTTCAACATAAGTAAAGTCTAATGTTTCATTAGCACCATTGACATTCAATGTGCCTCCACGCATTGCTGTAAGCATGAACTTAGCAATCACACGATCCTCAACATCTAATGGACCATATACAGCACTAGGACGAATGATAGTGTGAACAAGATTAGTTTTACGTGTGTAATCTTTAACTAACCATTCTCCTGCTAGTTTCATAATACCATATTGACCTTGAGGCTTACATACTGCATCTTCTGTTACGTCATCAGTAAAGTCACCGTATACCATTGAACTGCTGATATAAATGAATTTACGCACATCATACTTATCGCTAGCTTCCAACAAGTTGAGTAACCCTTCACTCATAACACGACTTCCCCAAGCGGGATTTGCATTAACTACTTTTTGTCTTGGGAAGCTAGCCATATGAATTACAATCTCAGGCTGTTCTACATTGAAAATATGGTCAACTGATTTAGCATCACTAATGTCCCTATCATAGATATAACTATCTACTGCTATTTTCTTTCTACGCTCACTCATCAAGTAATCAATTTCATCTTGAGGGATGATACCATAGTTTGTTTTAGTATCCATGATAGATACTAAGTGTCCCATATCTTGTAATCGTTTAACTACATTATGTCCAATGAGTCCTAATCCGCCTGTTACTAATATATTCATTCGTATTTTAACTTCCAAAATGTTAATTGTTTATGTGTTAGATATGCTCTAATCTGATAGATATGACCATAACTATATATGTCATGGTTACGATGCCAACTAGGTGTAGGATTAGAGTTTTCCATTATCCATTTACCTGCTTCTGTCTCTTGCCACTCATATATAGGTTGTGCCACCATTAAATCAGGATCTTCAACATCACCCATTCTAATAGTATGAACTACTTGAGTAATAGATACTGATTCTTCTCCTGTATCAGACACTTGTGCCTGATACTTGGGTCTAGTGAATTCGTCTTTAGACTGCCATTGTTGCTTTGATAGGGCCATGACTTTGATAGTTCTCTAAATGTATATCTGCCATTGAGATTTCAAAGATGTTATTCTTTTCTGCATTTAACATCAATGTAGGCAATGGATAAGGTTCACGTGATAATTGTTCTTTAACTTGCTCAATGTGGTCTTTATAGATATGTGTATCACCTGTACTGATTACAAGTTCACCTACTTTTAAACCACAATGATGTGCCAATAGATGTGTAAGTAGTGCATAAGAAGCAATGTTAAAAGGTAAGCCCAAGAAAACATCCACTGATCTTTGGTACATATGGCAAGATAGTTCACGATTTTTGTTGACATAGAATTGGCTCATAACGTGACAAGGGGGCAATGCCATTTCGTCTAGCTCGCTCACGTTCCAGGCACTTAGAATGTGTCTGCGCCCATTAGGATCTTCAGTTAATCCTTTAATGAGATTTGCCAATTGGTCGACTTCGATTTTATCAACTGCGAGGCGTATACCACCTTTGTGTGCCGCACCCATGTCTTTTTCTGTGCGATATTTGTTCCAGTGCCGCCATTGTACTCCGTAGATACGACCAATATCACCTTCGAATTTTGCTTTGTGTTTCCAATATGGCGATAATGCATTTGGCGTCCATATCGTAACGGTACCATCTCTACTACCATGGGTGATCTCTGCCAATCTACGCTCATCACTACTGCCCTCAATAAACCAGAGAAGCTCACCAACGCAAGCCTTCCATGCAAGTTTCTTAGTAGTGACTGCGGGAAAGCCCCTACGCAAATCAAAGCGCAAATGACGTCCAAAAACACTATAGGTGCCAACACCAGTTCTGTCATCTTTAACTTCTCCGTTATCTAGTATATCTTGTAATAATTCTTTATATTGTTTCATAATTTATTATATCATATCATAAGGAAAGCCCCAACGAATCAGGGCTTTTTAATCAAAGTTTACCTAAAAGCCTATCAGTTTCTGGTTGTACTGTGTCAGCAATACTTTGTACATTAAGCACAAATTCTACACTAACTATTAGTTCATCCAATTCATCTAACTTACGACTAACTGCATCTTCAATTTGATCGGGATCCAATCCTTGTTCTAAAAACTTTGCGATGTTAATTGTTTGTTGCTTTTTACCTTTAAGTTTAATAATTAACTTTTTGATAAATTCAACTGGAATTTTATTCTTCTCAACATCTTCAAGTATGTGTTCCCACTTATCGATAAATTCTGGTGACATTAGACACTAACTTTAGTTTTTTTCGTAGTTGTTTTCTTTGGTTTAGTTGCTGTCTCAGCAGTAACACCTTCAAGTAGTGCGGCTTCTTTATGTAAACGTGCGGCTTCTGCCATCAAGCCTTTAGCTTCAATATCCATCTTAGCTGCCTGTTGACGCAAGTTTTGTGCAATAGCCTGATCACCTAACGCATCGCCTGAAGCTTGTAAGCCTTTTGGCACCGTTGCATCTTTTGCGCCACGCATCTTACGTGCAACTGTAGCAGGATCTTGTATGCCACGTGACTTGTCTAATTCAGCCATTCTTTTAACAGCATCTTCACCCAATTTCATTTCATCTAGTATCTTGTTCAACTCATCTAAACGAATTACTTGATTGGGTGAAGGTGTCATTAAAATTTGACTTGTCTGTACCTTTTTCAATTGACCCTCTAAGTGTAATACTTGTAGAATGGGTTTACCATCTTGAGTGTATGTTCTGTTTAATGCGTCAGCCAAATGCTCGCTATTTTGTCCAATATCACTTTCGATACATCTAATCAATGGATCGTGTATATGCTGATTGATTGTCTCAGTATAAGTGACTAGACACATATGTGCTTCACCTGGTACTTCTCTGAATACTACTGCAACTTTTCTATCACCGTGTTTACCAACATGTCGTGTAAAACTCATAGTGTGTTCTCCTATTATATAAGCTAAACATATTTAATGTAAATTAAACATGCTAAATTTTTTTATGACCACTTGAGTTCATAAAACATAGCATCCTTAGGGTTTTCAAACGCTATGTTACCCAAATTGTATTCTACTAGAAAAATTTGACTGACTGGTACAATACAAAATCTACCCTTAATGTTATCTAATACCCATTGTTTTGAATTCATTGTCAATGGTGTATTACTTAATACAAAATGTTTTGGGTAAAACTCTACTTCTCTTTTACCAAACCAAATATAAGGGTCAATCTCATAATCTATCATTTTGTCAATGTATCTAATACTTTATACTTTTCATATGCTTCAACTACTGCAGGAGTTGAGTTATCATTAGTAGGAACAACTTGCATCCACAATCCATGACCTAGCCTTGCTGGATGATTATACTGATAATGATGACCATCTTTGCGGCCTGCATTATCAAATACTCTAGGTTGATGTATTCTACCTGAGTAGTATAATCTCGTAGCTAATTCTTTTACTTTGGTCAAATCATAATCACCCAAACCATATTGTGCAGGATTACGTGAATGAGGATTACCCTCTGCGTAATATTGTTCTACTACTTGCATAAAAGTATCATATGTAGGACATAATGTACGTGTTACAATGAACATAACCTCATCCTCGGACACTTCATTATTCATAAGACTAAGTAAGCAACCACCGAGGCTTGTACCAATATACATCATACAATGATCTTTCTATCTTGTTTAAGATAATCACTATAAACTTTTTTACCATTAACTCTAATCCATTCTACAATGGGTTGTGGATCAATTTCAAATGCTTCTTTAAGATCATCATAAGCCATTGTGCTATTGAATTCATAAATTTCATACGAACGTTGACTGTTTACCTTTGCACGTAGTAGCATCATTTGCAATGGAATACCTGATGGTTGACTAGGGATTCGTTCTTCTTTTAGAATAGCAACAACTTTTTGTTTTTCCCATTCATTGTACTTATCCATATGTGCGTCAACATCATGTAGACTTTCAAGACCTAGCATATCCCACATTGCCAAGTAATGTTTAGTTTTCTTCTTTCTTGAGTATGACATATAACATTTCTGCTTTGTTAATTATATTTGCCAATGAAGGTTCTGTTTCTGCTAACTTAAGAATTTCTTTCCACTCATACCATTTAGTAACATGATGTTTATCTGTATCTTCTTTAATCATATGTCGGTCAGACGATCCACTCTTACGTGAGTAGATAGTCTTACCACCATCAGGACTTTCGTAAATGATTATTTCTTCACAAGATTTAATCATCGACATCTTTTATCATTTCCAAAAATCTAGTTAAGGCAATAACAAAGAGCCAAAATAAACCCAATATAACTAATGAAATTATAATGTAGTCAAGATAGCTCATTATTTTTCATCATAGATAGCATAAGTCCCGAATGGGGGATTGGGATTCTTATCACCATGAATGATCCATGTTGTGTCACAATAATCTGCATCACCCCAGCTACCACAGGGGTAACCATCAGTGAATACAATCAATCGTTTCGGCACATTGCCAATATCTTTCAAGTAAGTAAAGATACAATCAAAGTCAGTACCACCGCCACCAGCAGGCTCATATGTATCAATCGTGTCCATATTCTCACTATTGAAATCTTGTGGATTATAAATGTCAGTATCAAAACAGAATACATGAATCTTATACCCATCAAACGCATCCATCATGCCACTGATTTCACCTAAGAATTGTTGTGCTTGTTTGTTACTGATACTACCTGACATATCAATAGAAACAACAACATCGATTTCTTCTCCCGGTGTCATGCCGGGCATGATAGCATCCATGTGCCAACCTCTACGTGAGGGACGCATCCAACTATAGTCAGTACGAATTGCACTTGTTAAGTTTGTTTGAATCAGTTCACGCCAGGGCATAACTGGGTTAGTATGTTGGCGAATCAATCGTTCAACACCTAGTGGTAACTGACCTGCTTCTGCACTACTTGCGGCATTGATAATAGCTTGTTTAACTTCCTGACGTACACGTTCACGTTCTTCTGGACTCATTGAGGGACGCTTACCTTTACCGTCACCATCACCTTCATTATCACCATCACCTTCACCATCCATGTGATCGTCAATCATCTGGTCCAATAAATCTTCAATAGAGATTTTCTGAACATTCTTCATCAAATCATCATAGATTGCTTCAGCGGCTTTACCATCATACTTTTGCTCATACAAGCAAGGCACTGATGTAATAAACTGACCCACTTTGTGACGTTTCAAATCTGCATTAACAGCATAGTCATCGGCAATGTTCCAAATTTCGGGATCACGATTATCACGACGGCCCATGTGATCGTATACAACGTGTAACACTTCATGGCCAACTAAGAATTCAACTTCTTTAGGCTTCAACATCATAATGAAGCGGCTATTGTAATAGAACTTCTGACCATCAGTTGCCGCAGTACTACACCATAGATCGGCATTAATTAGTTGCATACGTGTAGCAAGATTGCCAAAGAATGAATGACGTAATAGTAAACCAATACGTGCGGTTACTAGACGTTCACGTGCTAGTGCATCAATTTTATTATCTGTAGGTCCTACTAGATTTTCAAATTTCTTACTACGACTACGTTTTTTTGTGGGATTTAATACTTCACTCATAATGGTCCTTTAGTGTTTATGTGTCTATTATAGCACATTGTGTATTTACTGTCAAATTGACAAGCCACGATATCCTGCATCAAATGCAATACGTGCGTAATCCTGTGCGGATTCAATGGCATACAAGGCCATTCCTTGGTCCTTGGTCAATCCTTTTGCTCGGGCACTTTGACCCAATGAATAAAAATAAACTTTTGCTTTCATATATACCTTTATTAAAAAAAGATGAGTATGTTCACACCATACTCATCTATAAAATCACTCGCCAGCTTGCACAATGTACTTGCCGTATTTCTTATGAAAGTCATCAAAGTGTTTCAATTGACTTGGCTCAATCGGCAACTTGTATGTTTTCAATGCAATCTTTGCACCCATCACAACTAATTCAGTTTCAAAGTTAGTCATAATGTAGTTAAAGAAGTTATCAGCCATTTCGTGGAACTTCTTACTGTCAACTTTCTTATTCTCTAACGCATCACGCAATTCATAGCACATTGAAATTGTCAAAGAGTACATTGCCGAAATTTCTTTGACTGACAAGTCTTTTACTTTACCGGAAAGAATTTCACTTGGCTCGGGCATACGACCTGCAATCTTGCGGTGTGCGGCAAACTTAACAGCAAGACCTTCACCAACAGCACCACTAATCAAATTGAACAATGTATCGCTATCAGTATCATCCTCATCATTCAACAAGTCACTAACGAAACACCAACTACGGGGTGTAGCAAATGCACGTGAACTAGATTTGCCATCGAACTCATACAAATCTTGTTTAGCGAATGACAGATAACCCACAACGTCTTTGTGAATACCTTTGTTCACGGCCCATGTCTGCCATGATGTAAAATCGGCTCGCATTTCTAAGTGTAAGAAACGATTAGCGAGGGGCATCGGCATACGATATGTAACACCTTTATCACTATCACGATTACCTGCCGCAACAATCACAACGTTATCGGGTAGTACATACTTACCAACTCTGCGATTCAAAATCAACTGATAGCCGGCCGCTTGAACTGCGGGACTTGCACTATTCATTTCATCTAAAAACAATACCACGATCGGGTATTGACTTGCTAGTTCCTCATCGGGCAAGTCAACTGGTGATGCCCAATCCATTTTATTGATATCACGATTGAAGTATGGGATACCACGAATATCTGTAGGTTCCATTTGTGCCATACGCAAGTCAATCATATGACCTTTAAGTTCCTCTGTAACTTCTGCTACCACTTCACTTTTGCCGATGCCGGGAGGTCCCCATAAGAATAAGGGACGTTTTGCCTTGAAAGCTTTAAGAATAGCTTTACGGGCCTGTACTGACGTAATTGTCAGATTGTCTGATACTGATGATGCCATTAGATGCTCCTGTTAAAAATATAAGATGATGTAATTGTACACTATAACTGATTTATTGTCAAATTAACTGACCCAATGTATGTTTATATACATAGGGATAGTATTTGTAAATTATAGCAGACATTGGATTTATTGTCAAATTTGTGTTGTTGTGTTTTTACAACACTTGTGTAGATGAAAAGTTATTGATTCTGGCAATTTGCTCAATATGAGAATCAATAATAGATTGTTCTGTAGTTAATGATAATTCTCTAAAATAGAGAGTTTTACCTAATAATACTTTACCTTTATTATTTGTTTTTGTATAATCACTTGCAGAGATTAATAAACAAATTTCTTCATCACTATAGGGCCGTTTCTTCACTGAGACTCTGAAGTACAAAGTACTAACTGCATTTGCATTGAATTTCATAGATACCTTTTGACTGAATAAGACTCTATTATATACCCAATTTGATTTATTGTCAAATTACTTCATTAGATTGGCCATCAATACTAGTTTTTCTAAGTGATTGATTGCTGTATTGATATCGGCTACTTTGTCATCAAGCATTTCATATTTTCCCGTTCTACGTAGATTGACTTCTAGTTTGCTTAGTTCAGTTACCATTTTGTCAATGTTTTTGTGCATACGATGTAAGTCTGGATTGTAGCCAATGCCATTCATTTGACTACTCAAGTCACTGCTTACTTTATTCCAATCTATTGCACGTTCTATTTTCATAAAATGATTGTAACATAGTATGGATATTTAGTCAACAAAAAAGGCACCTAAGTGCCTTTGTTTTTGTGGTTAAGTAATTATGCGAGACCATAACTTGCGGCAGCAAGCTCACTTCTAGCGGTGCCTACTCCTGTTGTATCTAGGGCAACAACGCCTGTATTACTTACTAGATTGGTTATTGATACTGGACCAGCCCCATACCCAAATATAGCAGTATCTACTCCATAGCCTGCGGCTGCAAGATAACTTCTAGAAGTACCTACACCACTAGTATCTAGGGCAACAACGCCTGTATTACTTACTAGGTTGGTTACGCCAGATGAGCCATATCCAAAGATAGCTTTATCTGTACCGTACATCGCGGCTGCTAATCCATATCTTGCAGTACCAACGCCAGTAACATCATTAGCAACTACGCCGGTATTTGACACTTTATTTGTTAATGACTCTGGCCCATTTCCTGAGTATCCATACCCAAATATAGCTTGACCACTCGAGCCGTACCCCGCGGCTGCCAATCCGCGTCTTGCAGTACCGACACCTGTAGTATCTGTGGCAACTACACCTGCATTAGAAACTAGGTTGGTCATTGAATACATGGTTCCTCCGACAAAGCTAACTCCGTACCCAAATATTGCTTTATCAGTTCCGTAACCGGTGCCAGCTGGATAAATCCTACCAGTACCTACACCGCTAGTATCTGTGGCAACCACACCTGTGTTACTTACTTTGTTGGTAATAGCAGTATTAGGGCTTAATGATATGCTTCCGCCATATCCAAATATAGCTTTGTCAGTTCCGTATCCGGCGGCTGCCAGGTCAGCCCTAATAGAGCCAACGCCAGTAACATCATTGGCAACTACGCCTGTGTTACTTACTAGATTGGTCATTGACAGAAAACTACCATTATATCCATAACCAAAAATTGCTTTAGCCGAGGGTGGAGGCGCCGCAATTGCGAATCCACCAGTAAAATTTACGCCTGAAAAAACTATATCTGCCATATTATCCTTTGTTTATTTAAAATTAAAATGTGATTGACCAAGTACCAACTGTGGTCCACTTGTACACTCTATAGCCACCTGCAACGGTGATTGTTGGGCTACCAGTAGTTGCTGTTGCGGCTGCATATGCATCTGAATAGCGAATAATTACGATACCTGAGCCACCATTGCCACCGCCTGTAGTGTAGAAAAGCTCAGGACCCCAACCGGCCCCGCCACCACCTCCACCAGTATTTGGTGTTCCTGCTGTTGGCATAACAGTGCCAATACTACTACCAGCACCCCCTCCACCGGTACCGCCGGTGCCTGCACCGTTACCGTTATAACCACCAGCACCACCGCCACCTGAATAATATGTTGCTGTACCGGATATAGAAGAAGAAAGTCCTACTCCACCATTAAAACCACTACCGGTGGCGCCGGCTCCACCGCCGCCGCCACCTCTACTGACCTGAACGCCACCTGCACCAGTATTACCTTGACTTGCTGTGCCATTGCCAGGGTTTTGACAAGGAGAGCCATTGGTTCCGCCTCCTCCGCCTCCTCCTGAGCCACCAGTAGTACCAGCTTCATTTTGACCGCCACCATATCCACCACCGACAGATGTGATAGTACTGAATACAGAATTTCCACCTACTGTAGGACTTGAATAACCTCCTGCTGGATAACTGCCACCACCGGTGCCTCCTACTCCAACTGTAACTGTGTACGCTGTGCTAGCACTAACTGCAAATCCGGTTGCAGTTCTATATCCGCCACCACCGCCGCCACCACCGGCGCCGGAACCACCGCCGCCACCACCAGCTACTACAAGATATTCAACAGTTGATGTTGGCGTCGGCGGTGCTGTGATTGCGAATCCACCACTGAAATTCACACCTGAAAAAACCATGTCTGCCATAATATATTATCCTTTACTATATTTATAAAATTGTTATGACGCTGAATATCCTGCGGCTGCAAGTTCCATTCTAGCAGTACCAACTCCTGTTGTATCACTAGCAACTACTCCTGTGTTTGATACTTTGTTGGTTATTGATGTTACGTCGGCAGTGGCGTTAGTTGTACTACCATAACCAAATATAGCTTTATCACTCCCGTACCCTGCGGCTGCTGGGCTTGCTCTTGTGGTACCAACGCCTGCAGTGTCGGTAGCTACTACGCCGGTGTTTGATACTAAATTGGTCACATTTGTAACAGGATATCCTACTCCATATCCAAATATAGCTTTATCAGTACCATAAGTTGCGGCTCCTAACTGACTTCTAGCAGTACCAACACCTGTTGTATTAGTTGCAACAACACCTGTATTCGAAACAAGGTTGGTCGTTGAAACTCGGGTAAAATTTATGTCGGCACCATATCCAAAAATAGCTTTATCTGTACCATAGCCTGCGGCTGCTAGATATTGTTTAGCAGTACCCACACCTGCGGTATCATTAGCAACCACACCTGCATTAGAAACTAGGTTTGTTAATGAGTAGACAGATGCTCCTGCAGTGCCATATCCAAATATAGCCTTATCACTTCCATAGCCAGCGGCTGCTAATCCATCTCTAATAGTTCCAACACCTGTAGTATCTGTAGCAACCACACCAGTGTTTGATACTAAATTGGTCAATGAACGTAATATGTTTCCTGCACTCCTTCCATAACCAAATATAGCTTTATCAGTACCATAAGTTGCGGCTGCTAAAGTCGATCTAGCAGTACCGACA
>Ga0209401_1000106_pt1 | contig 56005 bp, 73 predicted proteins | sample M_140807_MF_Meta_FD_187318 | JGI IMG/M metagenome (GOLD analysis project Ga0209401, IMG submission 187318) | Freshwater microbial communities from Lake Montjoie, Canada to study carbon cycling - M_140807_MF_MetaG (SPAdes) (version 2) | ecosystem: Environmental > Aquatic > Freshwater > Lake...
TCTCAGGAGACTGGCAGTCAGCGCGCAGGTAAAGCAGGCAAGCGTTCTGCATCAGCCCGTAACGGGATCAACGTAGGTCGCAAGTGGTTCAAGGACTACATGGCTTCAATCGGATTCGTATGGGTTCCTACCATGGGCATCGGCACTGGATGCAAAGTTCACTTGAACGCTGACGAATTGCCCAAGGGTCGTTTGATCGTGTCCGTCAGCAAGCACTACACAGCTTTGATTGATGGCGTGATCAACGACTTGTACAACCCTGACAGGGGCGGCAAGCGCTGTGTTTACGGCTACTGGGTTAAGCAATAAGGGCATTAGGGTAAGTCCTAATAAAAATAATTTAAATTTACTGGACTTACCGCTTTAACTTCGTGTTAAGATGCATTCACTGCAATAAGCAGGTTACCTGAAAGACAAACATCATGACAACAGCAACACAGATCCAAGCAGTCGCAACAGTCGAGTCACTGCTCAACCCTATCGACCAGCTCTTCGTTCTGGATCGCCAACAAAAGACCTTAGCCGCTCAGGTTAAGACTCTCAAAGACACCATCGCTAACACCTACGATGTGTCCGCCAAAGACGCCGCTGGCAAGATCATTCCCCACCGTGGTGAGAAGTATGGCGTCAAGGTCACCATCGAGAACCGCATTGGTTCCGTGGACGTAGAAGCCGTCATCGCGGCTTTGGGCATCACAGAGGCAGAGTTCAACGCCAAATTCCGTGGTGAGTCTAGCGCCATCATCAAAGTTTCAACAACAGCTTAAGGGGTGCATACCATGATTCGCTTCAGCAAAGAAAATTTATTAACGCAATTGCAAAACAAAATTAACCACATGGAAAAAGTTTGGGGTTTTGTTTCTGACAATGGTACAAACCAAATTAAAGACAAAACCGAATTTGACCGCGTTATGGCTTACGGTGAATACAACTCCCTGCTTGACATTTACGAGTCAATCAAGGATGGAAACTATTTCATATGAAATTCCTTGAATTATTTGCAGGTATTGGTGGCTTCCGCCTTGGGTTAGAAAAGGCGGGTCACCAGTGCGTATGGGCTAACGAATTTATACCAAGAGCGGCAAGCATCTATGAGCACAACTTTAAACACAAACCCGACGGACGAGACATACGAGGAATTCACATTGATGAAATCCCCAGCGCCGACCTACTCGTTGGAGGATTTCCATGCGCAACTTTCAGCGTTGCTGGTAGACGAACAGGATTCGGGACAGAGGATACACGCGGTACTCTCTTTTTTGAGATCTGTCGCATTGCCGCTGGTAAGCGAATCCCATATCTATTCCTTGAGAATGTTAAGGGACTCCTCAATCACGACGGAGGACGAACCTTTGGAATTATCATCGCAAGTCTGGATGAACTGGGGTATGACGTCCAATGGGAGTGTCTTAACAGCAAGAATTTCGGAGTCCCACAGAATAGGGAACGAGTCTTTATTGTCGCAAGTCTTAGAGGACACCCCAGACCCCAAGTATTTCCTCTCGGAAGATGTTATGCAGAAGATAGCGTTCAACACCGAGGTGAACAAGATCAAGAACCGCGGGTTCGGAGCGAAGGTGGTCTCACTATCGGAACACTCTGTCACAGACTTTACAAGGGAGACACTAACAACTTCTACCTTGCTGGACAAGTACGAGGACAGGTTGAACAACTTGAGGACGCTACAGCAGGAGAAAGTGACAGCACTTCCGAACCAAATGGATCTGTTCGGGCAGTCCTGACACCAGCCAAAGAAAAGAAGCGCCAGCGTGGTCGCCGAATGAAAGAGCACAACGAACCAGCATTCACGCTCACAGCTCAAGACAGGCATGGGTTGATGGTTGGGTCACAGCTCAGAAGATTTACTCCGTTAGAGTGCGAGCGTTTGCAGTCGCTACCTGATGATTGGACGCGCTGGTTTGCAGACGGATCAGAGGTTCCCGACACGCACAGATACGAGCGTTGTGGTCGTGCCGTAACAGTCAACGTGATATACGAAATTGCCAAGAGGTTACCAGCATGATTGACATCAAAAAGGTTTTGCTTCAAAGCGCTAGTACACCAGAGACTGACGCGGCTGTTTTGCTTAGTGCAGGGGTAGACTCATCAAGCGTTCTATTCGCGTTGCTAGAGGCTGGTAAGCGCGTCACAGCGTATTCGTTCTGCTTAGACGATAGAACGTCAACCGATGTGAAGTACGCGCAGATCACAGCTAAGGAGTTTGGTGTACCGTTTGTGCAGATACCGCTACCCACGAGCATAGACGTGCTCAGGGAGGACTTGGTGGATCTGGTGCGTTTCGGGGCTAGGAAGAAGACGGACTTTGAGTGTGGTTGGCCAATGCTCTACGCTTACAAAGCCATCCGCGAACGCGAGATCTTCTCTGGCATGGGTGCTGACGGACACTTCTGCATCAGCAAAAAAGGAATGATGCACTTCAAAGACAGGATCGACGAGTTCAGGGATACCTTGTTCTCAAACCCCTCCTATGGTCAAGAGCACATCCACAAGAAGCTCAGCATGGTCTACAAAAAGAGTTGGGTTGCGCCCTTCATGACGCAGAAGATGATTGACGAGCTTAGGGGAACCACATGGGACGAGGTTAACCGCCCTCACCAGAAGCAACCTATCCTCGACGCATTCCCTGAGCAGTTCAAGCGTATACGGGTCTTCAAGCACACAAACTTTCAGAAGGGTGACTCAGGTATCTCTGAGCACTTTGAGAAGCTCCTAACTACGGATCTGAACGTGGGAAGGCACAAGTCGGTGGTTGGGATCTACAACTACTTAGTCAAAAACTTAGCGAAAGAAAAAGATGAGCTCTTGGACATTTGAAACCCCTGAGATTGCCAGCACGTTTGACTCTCACGTTCGTGAGCAGTTACCGTGGTACGACATGACCACAGACGCTGTGTGCTATATCGTGCGCAACTACCTAACCGAAGGCGGTCTCGTGGTGGACGTAGGGTCGTCTACTGGGAACATGCTTAACAAGCTAATGCCCTTGCTGAATGAGCGTTTAGCGCAAGCAGTTGCTATTGAGAAAAGCCGCAACATGTGCGAAGTCCTGCAACAGCGCCTAAAGCACCACAACAACGTCGCCGTGGTTCAGGGTGACATCATTGACTGCGACATCCCAGAGGCTCAGGTCTTTATCGTTTTTCTGACCATGATGTTTATTCCTGTGCACGAGCGTCAGTTGGTTTTAGAGAACCTCAGAGCGCGTTGCGTTGAAGGTGGGGTGATAGTAGTGGTGGACAAGATCTGTGACCATGGCGGGTACTTTGCGACCGTCCTGAAGCGCCTCACTATGCAACTCAAGCTCCAGCAGGGAGCCAAGCCAGAGGACGTGCTTAACAAGGAGATGAGTTTGGCAGGGATACAGATCCCAATTGACCCAGCTATTTTGGGGTCAGACGCGAAGCAATTTTTCCGCATGGGTGAGTTTGCAGGATGGGTAATTGAATGTTAGGGAAAGTCCCTATACCTAACCCGCTTTAATTTCATGTTAAGATGCATCCACGCCAATCGGGCGTTTACTTGAAAGACCAAAATGAACTTCTTCAAAACACAACCTAACCCACACGCTCCAGTCCACATCATCGTTGTGGAGATCAGCGACAAGACTCAGCACACAGATGGCTGGGTATCACGCAATGACTTTAAAACCTTTGAGCAGGCTCAAGAGGTGGCAGAAGCCGCCAGCCGCTTTGAGGGCGTGGACTACATCGCTACTGATGCTGGTAACTACTGCTCACCACGTTACGACGTTATCAAGGCGCCACAGCACTTGGCTCCAGTCTCCTATTGTTTCAATGGCGACTACTACCCTTGCGGTCACATCAAGTCCATCAGCAAGACCATGAAGAAGATCACCACTACCACAGACAAGACCTTCTATCGTCGTAAAAACACAGGTTGCTGGTTGGCTAACGGCACATGGTCAATGGTCGAAGGTCACATCGAAGCGCGCAACCCAATGTTCTGAAAGAACCATCATGACAAACGAAATTGAAACATCATTCAACACGGAGGCGGAAGTCCGCATCAGTGCCGACCAGTACGAGGGGGGCGTCTGGCTCTCCCTGCAAGCTCGCCGCTCAATGATGAGCGTCCCAATGACTCGTTCCGAGGCTGAGCAACTGCTGGCCAACTTGCAACTCGTACTCGCAAAAGAGGTGGCTTGATGTACGACAGCGTCACATGGGGTCGTGTAGTCCCTGCAAACTACGTATGGAACTTCCTGTCAGAAGATCAACTTTTAGACAACATGCAACGCATCTGGGACAACCCAGCCAATTGCGCGATGTCTCACCTCAAGGCAGGGATATCCCAGCTTGAAACTCGTGGCATTCTGACAAGCGAAGAAGCGGCTTCTTGCCTCAAAGAAACACTGAGATTGAGAGCCAAAGCAAAGCGGGAGGCATTAGCATGAGCGAGACCAACATGAACCCATACGTCAAAGGTTTTAACGCAGGGGTTGACTGCGTCCTGACCGAAATCGAGCGCCTTGAGAAAATAGCCCCTATAAACCTCGAACAGCTCCTTAAGCACCTTGACCCTCAACGCGACCAGAAAACGGCTCAAACGCCCGATAAAGGGGTTTCCTGATGCTGTCTGTGATCAAGAGCATAAGGGTTACGCTTCGCGGAGTTCCTGATGGCATGACCTTAGAGGAACTAGCGGATCTGCTTAATAGACCAAGAACCAACGTCAGGAAGGTTTTAAAAGCCATGCCAGACGTGTACATAGACCGATGGGAAGCGGCACCAAGGGGGCAATACAAAGCCGTCTGGTGTGCTTGCATCCCCCCAACTGATTGCCCAAGACCTGAAGGGATGAGTAATGAACGCGATTGAATGTTCTGTGTGCGGGTGTGACTTTACAAATGACGAGGGTGGAGCTGAGGGGTTGATCGGTATGATCCCTGCCAACTTCTGCCCAACATGCTTGGCTGGTGTTTATGATATGGTAGAGCAAAGCACTGAAAAACCTGAATGGGAAAGTCTTACTGACGAAGAGATTCAGAAAGCTTTAGGAGTAACTGCTGAGAGTTCAAACTGGAACATGATCATGGTGCTCGAGTGGGCAAAGAAGATTGAAACTGCACTGTTGGAGAAAAACAATGGATGACGACGACACGCAAGACTATGTAGCATCTGGTTGGCGCAAAAGACAAGACCAGCCAACACGCAACGAGATCATCGACAAGATCAGGAACGACACACTCGAGGAGGTAGCGCATGAGGTGGAGAAGATGCAAGCCTTTGAAAAAGACACAATGGCAAGCTTTGCGGCGTACATACGAGGACTTAAGAGATGACGAGAAAAGTAGCAATCGTTAGCCCGTCCTATGATGGAAAGATCGTATGCGATCACGCTATAGCGCTGGTGACCATCTTCCAAAGAGCGGCTAAGGAGCGTCCTGACTTAGACCTGAGCCTGAACTACTGGATGGGTGAAGCTCTGCTACAAAAAGCCCGAAACAACCTGTTCTGCGACGCATACGACAGTGGGGTAGACGACATTGTGTTTTTAGACGTAGACCAAGGGTTTGATGCACAGGCGTTCTTTGATGTTCTCGACCACCCAGTAGACGTGGTCGGGATCACTGCTAGGATGAAGACAGACGACGAGCGCTACACACACCGCCCAGAAGACCCTAAACAGCACCGCTGGGATCAGAGTTTGAAGCTGTTGGAGGTAGAGTTCCTAGCCACAGGATTTTTGCGCCTCAGCAGAAAAGCTATGAAAGCTCTGTATGACGTGTCAGCACCCTACAACGACGGAAAAGAGAGAAGACTGATCTGCGACGTGCAGATTATCAATGGTGGAATGATCTCGGAAGACATCCAAATTGGTAAGAAGCTCAAGGAGGCTGGGTTCCAAAGCTACTTAGACATCCGCCACACCTGTACACACTTTGGTGTCAAGAAGTACGAGGGTGACTACCAGTACAAGTACGCTGAGACAATCCTTGAAGGACTGATGGAGAACCACAAATGACAGAGCAGATCTGGGAGGCGGACTGGATCAGCGAGAACCCTGAGCTGGCAAACAAAGCTATCACAGAGCTACATACTCAGGTACAGGAGCTCGAGTCAAAGCTCAAACATGCGAACAACAAAGTCGCAAAACTAGACGCACAAAACAGAGAATTCAAGCTCACCATCAAGGACATGGATCGAAGGATCATGAAGGGATTAAAGGACTGATTGCATACAATCACAAAGATCCGTTAAACTTTGCGTTAAAGGAGTCCAGTGATGGCAAAGAAACCAAAAGATCTTTCCAGCGACAAAGTCGCCGATGTGACAGGTAAGCCGCAAACAAGAAAAGTAACAACAATGGGCAGACCATCAGTCTACTCAGATGCGTTAGCTAACGAGATATGCGTAAGACTAGGATTAGGTGAGAGCTTACGCAAGATATGCTTGGATGACCGTATCCCAAGCTTGGCTACTGTGATGACTTGGTTGTCGCGCAAGCCTGACTTTCTTGAACAATACACTCGCGCACGTGAGATTCAAGCAGAGACTCAGTTCGATGAGCTGATCGACATTGTTGACCAACCGCCTGAGCTGGCGCGCATTGTGGACAAGAACGGAGAGCTGATTGAGGTCAAGTTCGACTCCTCCTACGTGCAATGGATGAAGCTGAGGGTCGACACCCGCAAGTGGACAGCCGCTCGCATGGCGCCTAAGAAGTACGCTGAGTACAAGCAACCAGAGGAGAAGGTTGACTCAATAATCGTTGATGGTGAGATCAAGACGGTCATGGACGTGGCGATCAAGCGCCTTGAGCTGATCAGGATCGCTGAATGAGCGAGGTCATAGAGCAGGACGTGCTGGACATCCTTGCTGACCCGCAGATCAGGAAGAGCCTAGGCCCCTACCACGCTATGGCATACGCCAGACGGGCTAAATGGCTCTCAGGCGCCTTCAATCACCAGAAGCTACCCCAAGGTACGTATTGGTCTATTTGGCTCATGCTCGCAGGCCGTGGCGCCGGTAAAACTAGGACAGCCGCGGAGCAACTTTGGTGGTGGGCGTGGGAGAACCCGAACACCCGCTGGCTGGTCTCCGCCCCTACGTCTATGGACGTCCGCGGTACGTGCTTTGAGGGTGAGTCAGGACTTATGGCTGTGATTCCCGAGATCCTGATCAGGGACTACAACAAAGCCCTGCACGAGATTGTGCTGATCAACGGGAGCCTGATTAAAGGCATCTCGGCGTCAGAGCCTGATCGTTTCCGCGGTGGTCAGTACCATGGGGCTTGGTTAGATGAGCTTGCCGCTTGGGATTATCTTGACGAAGCTTGGTACAACATACAGTTCGCCGTCCGTCTTAAGAAGGCTGATGGCAGGACACAGATCATTGTTACGACTACCCCACGTCCCAAAGACCTGATCGTAGAGCTTGTAGGCAGGGAAGGAGACGACGTAGCCCTGACGACGGCATCTACCTATGTGAACCTAGCTAACCTCGCTCCAAGCTTTCAGAAGCAGATCCTAAGCTATGAAGGAACCACCATAGGGAGGCAGGAGATCCACGCAGAGCTGATAGACCCAGAAGAGTCAGGGATCGTCAAGCGCGACATGTTCAAGCTGTGGGCGCCAAACAAGCCGTTCCCAAAGTTCGAGTACATCATCCAGTCATACGACTGCGCAACCTCAGAGAAGACTGTCAACGATCCGACCGCGGCTATCACGTTTGGGGTGTTCAAGCCACTGGATGGCGCTATGTCAGCCATGGTGATCGACTGCTGGCAGGACAGGCTCCAATACCCAGACCTGCGCCCCAAGGTGATCGAGGAGTACGACGTGGTCTACGGTGAGGGCAAGGACAAGAAGCGCGTAGACCTGATCCTCGTAGAGGACAAGTCCGCAGGGATCTCCCTGATCCAAGACTTACAGCGTGCGCACATGCCAGTGAGGGCGTACAACCCCGGTCGCGCTGACAAGCTTCAGCGCCTCAACATTGTGTCCAACATCATCGCCGCTGGGCGTGTATGGATCCCTGAGAGCAGTGTCAGGAAGGGTTACGTCAAGGACTGGGCTGAGGGCATGGTCAGCCAGATCTGTAGCTTCCCTGACTCGACGCACGACGACTTCGTGGACGCCTGCACCCAAGGCTTGAGGTTCCTACGTGATGCTGGGTGGCTAGACATCGATGGCGCCCCACGGGACGACTATGACGACGACGACTATGCGGATAGCGGTATGGCTAAGAAGCGCGAGAACCCATATGCCGCATAAGGTGGGAGTCATCATTCCCACATATAGAAGACCAGACCTACTGCGTCAGGCAGTGCTCCAGTGGATCGTTCAGACCGTCAAGCCTGATGTGCTGTGCATCCACCAGAACGGTAGTGAGGAGAGCTACGAGTGGGTGATCGAGGATCTCAAGCCTCTGATCGAGATCAAGTGGATCCACGTACCTAACACGATCAAGCAACACCTGTGGTACGCGCTACCCCTGAGCCAGCTTCTTGGGGAAGGGTGCGACGTGTTCCTGTGGGCAGATCACGACGACATCTACTACCGTGACCATGTGGAGAAGAAGCTTGCCGCCTTGGAAGGGCACGACATGACGCTGTCCGACACCTGTGGGGTGCTGTTCCTTAAACCGCACGACTACAAGTACCAGAGACCTGAGAAGTTTACGGCACACGCCCCCGGGGGTATGTCCTCCTCCACCGCCTTTGGCAAGAACTTCGCGCTGGCGCTTATGCTCGACTTGGTGACTGACGAGGAGTTCTACTACTCTGACAACGTGCTGGCGTACACAACCATGCCCAAGCACGACGTCCATGTGACTCAGGACGTGACCACGGTGTACGTCTCCCACAAGGGATCGCACAGCTCTGGGCACTGGGCTGAGAATGTTTTGGGATCGTAGACACAGCATGAGCACCAAGGTATCATTAGGGCAACAGCAACTCAGCAGGGTAAGCCATGGCTGATCTAAACAAACCAGCGTTCTATCCCCGTGTTGGGAACATCACCCCTAGACCTCGTGCGCCGTTGGCTCAGACTGAGGTGAGGGAGCAACCCCTTGACCCCATCATGCGGGTGTTCAAGGATCTGATGGACAGATCGTCTGCCCTGCTTGACAAGTCCAAGGTCTCCCCCTTTGACGTGACCAAGGGTCTGATCAGCGCTATCCCGTTTGAAGGTGAGCGCTTTGCTAAGGACTTTGACAAGTCAACCATGCCAATCCCTACTGGGTTTGGTCTACTTCCAAAGGTCTCACCCCAAGGTATAGACACCAGCGAGATGGGTATGCAGTCCGTGCGCGTTCCAACAAAGGAAGCACTAAACGAGCTGAAGTGGTCTGACTTGGTCGGTACGGCTGGCGCTTCCCGTATGTTCGAGGCGTTAGGTCAGAACAGAACCCCTGAGTTCTTTGACACGCTTGACGCCACAATGCTAGGTCTAGGTGGTCTGAGCGCCGCTAGAGCCGCTCCAAAGGTCGCTAAGGCTGTTGGTGAGGGTGCTAAGACTGTAGGCATGGGTGGACTTGAGATGATCGACCGCGGCATGTTTGGGGAAGGCCCCTTGCGTAACTTCGTCCCCCAGCACAAGTTTGTTGTCAAGCCCAAGGGTGGGAACTGGTTTGACGACAACTTGAATAGGTCAGTCCAAGATTTAAAGAAGAGTGATAGAGGCATTCCGTTTTCTAACGAAGATGTAACGTATCTTGAAGGTGAGATAGAGCGTTTACAAAGTGGTAATCTTCAAAACGAGATGGTGCAGGACAACATCCGAAGATTGCAAGGCGACTTAGCCCTGAACAAACAGGAGTCAGCGCTAAACAATTGGCTTGAGAACACATACAAAAACTACGTCAAGAACGAGATGGCGACACCTGAAGACAGGGTGCGCAAGATGTTTGACCGTCGTACAGAAGACGTAGAGAAGCTAGAAGCTAAGTACGAGAAAGACATCACCAAGCTGGAAACGAAGCTGGCAAATGCTAAAGCTCAACCACAAAGCAGGGAGAGAGACCAAGCGATTGCTTACCTTGAGCGCGACATTGAAAACAAGATTCAAGATTTAAACTTTGATGTTGGTACTGCTGAAAAAACCATTGGTCACATTAGGTATTTAGAGAACGAAGCAAGACACCCAGCACACGGAGTGACAAGCGTACGTGAGGATAGAGGTTTCCCGACTGAAGGATTGGCTACCTCCACCATTGGCAAGGGCTGGGAAAACTTAACAGATAGTTTGCTTGGTATGAAGAAGGCTGGTCGCATAGGAAGGTTGCCTGAAACCGTAGAGCGCTACCCATGGCTTGAGAAGGTTGATCCAGAATCCATGGTCTACAAAACAATGAGCGACTTAAACAAGGATACAGGTATTGATCATGTTTTAGACGTACTACGTCAAGACGTGCGCTCTGGTGCTATTACCCCTGAGCAGTTAAGCAAAATAACAATGGATCAGGCTATTGAGCGCACCGCTAACTTTGACCGTGCGGCGGCTGTAAAGATGCGTAAGACTGCCATTCAAAACACTGAAGGCTTCCCTACCTACAAGGCATACCCAGAAGGATACAAATGGATTGAGTTGGCTCCACCAAAGGAACTGCCTGCTGGGTATAAAGTGATTAAAAGCGACATAGGTGAAGGTTTCAAAGTTGTAGACGCTGATGGAAATGACGCGGTATCAACAGCTTCGCGCCCAACAAACAACATGGGGCATACAAACATACCGTTTCACAAGACTGAAGAGGAAGCAATTGCTGACGCACTAAAGTACGACAAGCGTTTAGAAAAAGCTCTTAAGTACGAAGGCGACACCATGGGTCACTGCGTCGGTGGTTACTGCCCTGATGTGCAGGAAGGACGAACCAGAATATTCAGTTTGCGCGACAGGCGTGGTGAACCTCATGTAACGGTCGAAGTAAAACCGCAACAACATTTGGATTACAACACTTGGTTTAATAAACAGCCAGAAGAAGTTCAAAACAGAATTGCCCAACGAAGAATACAAGACAAAAATCACGACATATACGAAGGCCCAGAATATCTCGCCGCCCGTGAAGCGTTATCACCTTTAATTTACCAAGTTAAAGGTAAGCAGAACGCTCGTCCGATTGAGAAGTACGATCCTTACACGCAGGATTTTGTTAGAAGCGGTAACTGGGACATCATTGGAGATTTTGAAAACACTGGTTTGTACAAAGCTGACCCCAATGAACTGGGCATGTATTTGCCTATGGCTGAAGACCTCAAAGACTTGCCAGTTAAGCGCTCTGACCTGCTTACCCGTGCCCAGCAAGCAGGCTTGTTTCCAGAAGGGCAGAAGTACCTCAACCGCAGTGAATGGGAAGACATCCTGCGCAAGCAATACCAAGCCGAGAACCCACCTAAGCCTGACGTTCCACCAGATCTTGAGGGCATGAAGCGTGGGGGTGTGGTCATCTCCAACAACCCAGACACCATGATGATGGAGCTAGGCAATCAAAAGTTTGGTATTGGTGGTCTTGCCACGGTAGCTAAAAACGCTAAGAAGGTAGCTGAGCCTATGAAAGCCTCTGAGGCGCTAGGCAAGATTGAAGGTCGCCCACTGAAGATTACGCAGTCTGACCGCACGAAGGTTGGCGGCGGCTACTTGGGAGGCCCCGGCTTCTCGAGCCTTCAGCTTACCGAACCCGAGTACCGTGCGGCTGAGGCGGCATGGGGCGTTCAAAACGCAGGCACAGCTAAGACTATCCTTGGTGGTGGTAAGAAGGGTGACGACGCCGTTTATGCGGCTATGATTGGTACACCTACCCAGCACCAGTCCAACCAGATGGTGTTTGACAAGCTGTACGGTGACTTTAGGAAAGCCGCTAAGCGTGGTGAGTTAACACCTGAACTGCGCGACTTAATCAATACACGCCTAGCCGCGTCCGTTGACAACAAGGGTAATCCTGTATTCCCTGCGGATGTTGACATCATGGACAAGAATTTTAAGAACATAGCTGACACGTTCAGTCGTCGCTCTATAGCTGGTCACTTGATGGGTGGTGTACAGGTAGGCGGTAAGAAAGGTCAGATCATTGACTACGACAAGATCATCCGCAACACAACCGACCCAGCCTTGATAGATCAACCTACTGGTGCATTAGGTAATCGTCTGTTTACACTCAGTGGCGGCATTATTGATCGCCCTGACTTACACCCAGCGTTCCCAACCATCCTGCAAGGTGAGGACTTAGGTCTGACGTTTAGCCCTGTGGAGCGCAACCTTGTCATGAAGGACTTTGTTGATAAGACCATGCGCGAGAAGGGCAGGAAGCCGGGCTACATGGACTACACCCGCGGCAACCCACCCACACAGTTGATCACCGAAGACATCCTGACCGAGTTGCAGAAGCTCGGTCTTAAGAAGGGTGGAGCTGTCCACAAAGCCGAAGGCGGTGAAGTAACTGGCGACGACCTAATCCTTGAAGAGAGACCACTATGAGCCTTGTCAAATTAGGTGGGTTAGGCGCTAAAGCCGCTAAAAAGACTGCACCCTTTTACTCTTTCGTAGATGAGACGTTGGCTAACCTGAAGCGTAACAAGGGTACAGGCGCTGAGTTCCTAACCGAAGTCATGAAGACCAAGGGTGTCAAACCCGCGGAGATCGCTGATCGTAAGCTTGAGCAGGCGTTCAAGGACAAGGGCAAGATGACGAAGCAAGAGGCTCAGCAAATCTTAGCCGATAACCCTCCGCCAAAGGTTCAAGAGCGTGTGCTTGAAGATTTGGATGATGATGCGCGCAAAGCGTTGATCGACGATAAGATGGAAATTTATGGGTACGATCGTTACAGTGAAGTTCCAAGAGACGTAATGCGTCAATGGAATGATGAGATTGATGCTGACGCCGTAAAGTACAACGATTCCGATTACGTAAGCAAAGGTGGTAGCAACTACCGCGAAATCCTGCTCAAGTTACCGCAGTCTTATACAGAAAAAGATTTTCAACGTTTGTTGATGCTAGAGGCAGAACAACGACGTGGTGACTTGACCCCTGCGCAAATTAAAGAGATGGCAGATTTGCAGGCAAAGAAGCAGACAGCCGCATCCAACTACTCATCTGGTCATTGGGATGATCCAAACGTGTTAGCTCACATGCGTGTACAGGATAGAATGATCGCTCAGCCCCCACAAAAGGGCTTTTACGTTGTCAACAATACGTCTGGCAGACGATCAGATATGTTTGATACCCCTGAACAGTTGCAGGCGTATGTTGAAACTTTGCCTGAAAGCATTCGCAACAACGTGACTATGGCTCAGGGTGAACGCAAGGTTCCGCCGAGGAAGGTCTTGCAAGTTGAAGAGATCCAGTCTGACTGGCATCAGGCGGGACGCAAGAAAGGTTACGCATCTGAGGAAAATCCAATGCGTATGACTGGCGAGGCTATACCTCTTGGCGACAAAACCTACGGAGTTAGGTGGCAGGATGGCTCTGTAGATACGCTTGGTTACGGAAAACATCATGCTGAAACAATTGCCCAAGAAGGCAAGTTGACTGGCGTTGTTCCTGACGCGCCATTCAAAAAGAACTGGCACGAGCTGGCAATGAAGCGCTTGTTAAACTACGCGGCTGATAAAGGTTATGACGGCATAGCAATCACGCCCGGCTCTGAGCACTTTAAGCGCTATGGTAGTGAGCGCATTGATTGGAAGAAGAGCGATGACGGTTGGATTGTTGGAGCCAAAGAGCAGACTGGTGGACGCCACGAAGGTCGAGACCTTGAAGAGATTGCCCGTGATCGAGGCATTTTGCTCGAGCGAAGCGGTGACCCAGTTAAGTCTAAAGAAGACCTGTATCGAATTGTTAACACAGTACTGAATCGCGAAAACAACCCAGAGCAGGTCAATAAGCTTACAAATCGCATTTGGGATCGTATGCAGACAGAAGCAGAAGGCACATCCTTACCCCGCAAGGAAGGCATGGAAGGCTTCTACGACAAGATGCTGACGGACTACCTGAACAGCTACGGTGATAAATACGGCGCTCAGGTTCAAATGCGTCAGGTTGCGGCTACGCCTGAAGCTATGGAAAAGAAGTTCAATCTCAATCCTAATACTTTGCCTGACATGAACGCAGAACAGGCTACTGACTACAACAAGATCCTACAAGGCTTTGGCAACACACAACTGTCTGACGTGCACTACTTTCCCATCACGCAACCTATGCGTGAGTCCATCAAGCAAAAGGGCTTACCCCTGTACCAACAGGTTGGCATCCCAACTGCTGGCGCTGGTGCGGCTTCTCAAGCGCTACAACCTGAAGAAGAGTTAGGCTTGTCTGGTGGTGGGTCTGTTGCCAAGCTGGCGGCGCTTGCCAAGATGAAGAAACTCAAGGAGGAGATGGCACCTCGTGCAGAAGCTGTTAAGAACATAATTACCAGAGATCAGAATAGCTATTTGCGTGACGTTGTCCCTAACTCGCTGACCAATCCTGAGATTGAGGCTGAGATCAAGCGCATGGCGGCTAAAGCCAGAGCCGCTGAGAGCGACGCTAAACTTGCTAAGTTCCTCGAGGAAAGCAAAGTCAAAGATCGTCTGTATCATGGAACTAACAAAGATATATCGTTTTACGATAAATCAAAACTGGGGGCAAACCCAGAAACCGCACACCAAACATCTCAATTGGGATTTTTCTTAACAAGTTCACCTGAAGAAGCATCAGCTTACGCAGGCAAAAGAAAAGGCGCAAATGTTCAACCATTACACGCCGCCATCAAAAACCCATATGAGACAACGTGGGATAACATCCATGAGATAGATGGTTATGAATTGCAACAAAAATTAAAAGGTCTTGGTTATGACGGCGTTGTAATTAAAGACAAGGGCGCTCCTGACAACTATGTTGCATTTGAACCTACACAAATCAAGTCAGCTACAGGCAATCGCGGTACATTTGATCCGCTTGAACCTGAAGTTAATAAGGCAAAAGGCGGCAAGGTTACAATGGCCAAGAACCGCGACGCAATGTTCATGGAACTGAGCAACAAGAAGCTCAAAAGGAAATAAGCTATGGCGACACAATTCCCACAAGATCCTAACGCTGGTCGTTTTATCGATGGGTTAAAAGACCAGCAGGTTAATGCTGACGAAGGCATGGAGTTTGAAATGCCTGATGACGACCAAGAGATCGAGGAGCTACCTGACGGTTCTGCCATTGTGCGTATGCCAACCAAGGGGCCCATGGAGGACGAGGACTTCTACCAAAACTTGTCTGACGTGCTTGACCCATATGACCTAAACAAAATCGCTCTGCGCTACATGGACTTGGTCGAGAACGATAAGAAGTCTCGTGAGGAGCGCGATAAGAAGTACGAAGAAGGACTGCGCCGTACGGGCATGGGCAATGACGCCCCCGGGGGTGCCACCTTCATGGGTGCCAGCAAGGTTGTTCACCCTGTCATGGCTGAAGCCTGCGTAGACTTCGCCTCTCGCGCTATCAAGGAGATGTTCCCACCAGATGGCCCTACCCGCACGAAGATTTTGGGTAAGGTTGACGAGGACAAGATCAGCAAAGCTGAGCGCAAGCGCGACTTCATGAACTGGCAGTTGACTGAGCAGATTGAAGAGTTTCGCGACGAGCAGGAACAGCTCTTGACTCAGCTCCCCTTGGGTGGCTCACAGTACATGAAGCTCTGGTACGACGACAAGAAGAAGCGTCCTTGTGCTGAGTTCATGCCCATCGACAACATCTTGCTACCCTTTGCCGCGGCTAACTTCTACACAGCCCAGCGCGTCACTGAGATGCAGACTCTGACTGAGTGGGAGTTCAAGAACCGCATTCGCTCAGGCTTGTACCGTGACATCGACCTGATCCGCGTAAGCGCTGAACCAGAGGAAACTCACTCTGAGAAGGCAAACAACAAGATTGAAGGTCGTAAGTTCGAGGACAACGAAGACGGACTGCGCAAGGTTTATCACATCTACACATGGTTAGAGCTCGATGACGACCCACTGACAGATGGCGAGTCAGCTCCCTACATCTTGATGGTTGACGAGCACGAGAATGAGTGCGTTGGTCTCTACCGTAACTGGGAAGAGGGCGACGAGACCATGACTAAGCTCGATTGGCTAGTCGAGTTCAAGTTCATTCCATGGCGTGGCGCCTATGCTATTGGTCTGCCACAGCTCATAGGAGGGCTGTCAGCGGCTCTTACAGGGTCGCTACGCGCTTTGCTGGACTCTGCCCATATCAACAATGCGGCAACCATGCTAAAGCTCAAGGGAGCGAAGATTTCTGGTCAGTCCCAACAGGTCGACGTGACGCAGGTTTGTGAGATTGAAGGGATGCCCGGTGTGGACGACATCCGCAAGATCGCCATGCCTATGCCTTTCAACCCCCCTTCCCCTGTCTTATTTTCGCTTTTGGGCTGGTTAGACAGTGCGGCTAAAGGTGTTGTGACCACCGCAGAGGAAAAGATCGCTGACGTGAACTCTAACACCCCAGTTGGAACCACCCAAGCTCTGATCGAGCAGGGAGCCGCGGTGTTCTCCGCCATCCATGCACGTCTGCACGAGTCACAAGGTCGTGTTTTGAAGATCCTTGGTCGCTTGAATCGTTGGTACATCGACGAGCAACGCAAGGGTGAAGTTGTCGCTGACCTTGAAATCAGCAAGGAAGACTTCGCATCTAACACAGACGTGATCCCAGTCTCTGATCCACACATCTTCTCTGAGACTCAGCGCATGGCGCAGACTCAAGCGGTGATGGCGTTGATGGACAAGAACCCAGATCTGTTCAACCGCAAGGTGGTGCTGGAGAGGTTCTTGAAGCAGATCAAGGTGCCCGGCATCAACGAGCTAATGAAAGACGTCCCCAACCCCGAAGAGCGCCCAGTCGCAGACGAAAACGTCGCTATGGCTCTTGGTCAGATGGGTTTTGCCTTCATTGATCAAGACCACTTGGCTCACATTCAGGGTCACTTGGACTTTGCCAAGGATCCAGCCTTTGGTGCTAACCCTATGATCGCGCCAGCCTTCATCCCACAGATGATGGAGCACGTCAAACAGCACATCACCCTGTGGTACTTGAAGCGCATGAACGGTTATGTGACCAAGTCCACTGGTAAACAACAAGCTGACTACGCTAATCCGAAGTTCACAGCCGAGATTGACAAGATATACGCCTTGGCATCTCAGCACGTCGCTATGGACAGCGAGAAGGCGTTCAAGGGCGTTATGCCTGTGATCCAGCAGATGATGCAAATGATGCAACAGAGCAAGGGTCAAGCGCCTTTGCCACCCGAAGCTCAGGTTCTCATGCAGACAAGCATGGCAGAGACCCAGCGCCGTGCCGCAAAAGACCAAGCCGACCTCCAGTTGGCAGATAAACGCCTCATGCAAGAAGGTCAAGAGTCTGCCGCACGGATGCAAATGGAGATGGAAAAGCAACAACAGTCAGACAGCGTCAAAATGTCGACCAATTCTGCTGACAACCTGACCAAAGAACGTATTGAATCTGCAAAACTGACGCGAGACGCGGCTAAATTGCAAAACGAGCAGGCTCAAACTGCACTGGAGCTTCAAAAAGAAGCACAACAAACCCTAGGAGATCGAAATGGCTACATCTAACCCTTACCACAACGAAGCCGTGCCCATGCACAAGCGTATTGCCGCTGGCGAGAAGCTTGATGGCACGTCTTTGAAGCCCTCTGGCAACACAGCGCCAGCCAAAAAACAAGGAGGCGCACTATCGCAAGCTAAGAAGAAATAATGATATTCAATTTGGGTGATCTGATCGGCGCAATTAAGGCGCGTCAAGCTAATATAGCTTCTTCCTTAGCGGCTGGAAATGTCGCGTCATGGGAGACGTACCAACGCACGGTCGGCACAAACTTGGGATTGCAGGAAACCCTCGATCTCATTAACAAAATGTTAAAGGAAGATGAAGAAGATGAGCGATAACCCCGAAGTGTTGGAAAACGCTGAAGTGAAGTGGGCATTCCCCGCTGTGAATCCGGGTGCTAAGCCATTAGGTGGTCGAATTTTGGTGCAACTACGTCGCACACGACAGAAAACGACAGGCGCAGGGATTATCTTGGTTGAAGAGACCAAGGAGACCGAGAAATGGCAGAACATGGTGGCTAAAGTCATCGATGTGGGCCCTCTCGCATTCAAAAACCGTGACACCATGCAAGGCTGGCCCGAGGGGTCATGGTGCGAAGTCGGCGATTACATTCGAGTCCCCAAATGGGGCGGAGACAGGTGGGAAGTTAAGGTTGATGAGGATGATCGAGAAGATCCAGCCCTGTTCATGATCTTGAACGACCACGAAATTATTGCCAAAGTCATCGGTGATCCCCTAGCAATGAAAGCATTTTTATGACCACAGAAAACGAACTTAAAAAGATTGTTGTTACTGAAGAGGCGGACGGTTCAGCCGTTATTGACCTACCTGACAGCATTGAATCCCCTGATGAGCAGGAAGACGACCGTGAAATGGCTTCTGGAGGGTCTACAGACGACGATATAGCTCCTGAAGACGAGACGGAGTACCAACGTGCCCGTCGTGAGAAAAGGCGCGCTAAGCGTGATCTAGCCAAGAAGACTGGCGTAGAGAAGGACATGAAACTCCAGCACTTGGAACGCAAGAACCAAGAGCTGATGGAGCGTTTGTCCGTGGTGGAGCGCAAGACGCACTCTGCTGACCTAGCTCGCATCGACAAAGCTATTGAAGACCAAGAGCTACGCCTCCAGTACGCCAAGATGAAGGTTGCTGAGGCGGCTACAGCGGCTGACGGTAACGCAATGACTGACGCTCAAGAGATGATGTACGAAGCTCGTCGTCAGATTGAGTCCTTGTCGTCTCTTAAGAAGACCGCGGTTCAGCCTAGTCAGAATCAAGGAAATGTCCCAGATCCCCGTCTACAACGTCTGGCGGCTAACTGGATGGAAAGAAATGATTGGTACGACCCAAGCGGTCGAGATACCGATTCAAAGATTGCAAAGCAGATCGACGAAGCCTTGTCCGCGGAGGGTTGGAACCCAACTGACGCAGATTATTGGAATGAACTCGATAATCGCTTGCATAAGTACTTGCCTCACAAGTACAATGACAGCACGGACGTACGTTCGTCTACTAAGAGACCAAGGAGTGTTGTAACAAGTTCTGGTCGCGAAAGCGTCAACGGAAGCACCAACAGGAATACATTTGTTCTGAAACCAGAGCAGGTGCGTGCCATGAAGGATGCAGGCTTTTGGGATGATCCCGATAAGCGCTCCAAGATGATTAAGCGATATGCGCAAGAAGCTCGAAACAACTCTTACTAAGGAAACAAGTATGACCGAATCACGTTTGAAAAAATCTCTGAATGCAGGTGGACGCAATGATCGCGCAAGCGAGGACGCAAGTCGTGCCTCTCCAGAAACAAAGTTCGTAAGCTCACAGGAACGTCGAAAGATGTGGAGTGATGAATGGAACCAATCAGCACTGCCAAAAGTCCCGCCCTTACCCGGTTGGCACCTAATTTGGCTTTCAACCACCAACGCATACGACACCATTGATAAAAGGGTGCGACTTGGCTACATTCCCGTGAAAGCGGACGAAATGGCTGGGTTCGACAACTACAAAGTCAAGGCTGGCGAACACGTTGGGTACATATCATGCAACGAGATGTTGCTGTTCAAATTGCCCATGGAAGTCTACCAAGACGTTATGGCGCAACTGCATTTTGAAGCTCCCCAAGAAGAAGCGGACAAAGTTCGTATTCAGCTTGAGAATCTCCAAGGTCAGCGTGACAGTAGCGGAAAATCGCTGGTACGGCTGGAAGAAGGTATGGGCAGGCTTGACCAATCTCAATCTAATCGTGCCCCCATTTTTGAGGGCTAACTTCTAAGGAGTAAGACTATGTCTGCAACATCTGCTCCGTTTGGCTTTCGCCCTGTTTACCATCCCACTGGGATGGATCGAGCAGTTGCGCTGGCTGGCGGTATTGCTAGTGGTTATTCCACTGGTATTCTCAAGAACCAACCCGTAGCTTTGGATACGAACGGAAACATCATCATTGCCACCGCAGGTAGCGCCTTTATTGGCGTATTTGCTGGTTGCGAATGGACTGATACTTCTGGTCGTAGACAAATTAACAACCAGTGGCCTGCTAACACAGCCTATCAAACTGGTTCATGCATTGCCTACTACTATCAAGAACAAACGATAGTGTATGAAGTGCAATCTAATGCAACTTTGGCTCAAACATCTATTGGTGACCAAGCAAATATGGCTTCGGCTACAGCAGGTAGTACAACTACTGGCTTGTCAGCGGCTATGCTCGGAACCGTGGTGGGTGCATCAAGCCAAGGTGATTTCCGAATCATCGACCTCGCCCCCTATGCAGGAAATGCATGGGGAGACCCGTATGTGATAGTGCGCGTGCAAATCAGCCGCCACCAGTACACAGCTAACATCGTCGCCATTTAAAGGAGTCCCATCATGGCCGCACCAATGCGCAGTACGGACTTTAGAAGTATCGTTGAACCTATCCTTAACGAATGCTTCGATGGAGTCTATGATCAACGTGCCGATGAATGGTCTCGTGTTTTCACGGAACAAGAAGGCATTCCACGTAACTACCACGAAGAACCCGTCTTGTACGGTTTCGGCGCGGCACCTCAGTTGCCTGACGGCACACCAGTGTCGTACCAACAGGGTGGTGTTCTGTTCTTAAAACGCTATGTGTACTCTGTGTACGGCTTGGCATTTGCTTTGACCAAAGTTTTGGTTGAAGACGGTGACCACATCCGTATCGGTCAGGTGTACGCACGTCACTTGGCTCAGTCATTGATTGAGACTAAAGAGACATTGTCTGCTAACGTGCTGAACAACGCCTTCACAGGTGGCGCTACAGCAGGTGGCGACGGCGTTGCTTTGATCAGCACAGCTCACCCTATCGTCAGTGGTACATTCAGCAACCAATTGGCAACAGCCGCCAATCTGTCTCAGACATCTTTAGAACAGACGTTGATCCAGATTCGTCAAGCTGTGGACAACAATGGTAAGAAGATTCGCCTTGTGCCCCGCCAATTGGTGGTCGCCCCCGGTAACGTCTTCCAAGCTGAAGTTCTCCTGAAATCAGTGTTGCGTTCAGGTAATGCAAACAACGACATCAACCCTGTCAAGTCCATCGGTTTGTTGGATGAAGGCGCGGCTGTGTTGTCACGTTTGACCAACGCTTCAGCATTCTTTGTGCAAACCGACGCTCCTGAAGGCATGAAGCTTTTGATGCGTCGCAAGCTTGAGAAGACTATGGAAGGCGATTTCGAGACTGACTCTATGCGCTATAAAGCGACAGAGCGTTACGATGTTGGCTTTACTGATCCTCGTGCCATGTTTGGCACTGCTGGCGTTTAAAGCAAGCAGGGGCTGGCATAAAACCCAGCCCCTTATTTTTTAATGTTTGGTCAAACTTTTCAAGGAGCAGACCATGCCCCAATTTTCAGATGATCTTTTTCTAGGCTCCGCCATTACCTATCAAGGTGGTGATGCCTATCCTGCTGTTGCAACTTTTACTGGTTCAATTTCTACCACTACACTAACCGTCACCGCTATGCTGTCTGGTGATCCAATTACTGTTGGTATGTTTATTGACAGTTCAACGTCACTCACCAATGGAACTTACATTACCGCTTTTGGTACAGGTTCTGGCGGTACAGGTACTTACACGGTCAGTGCCTCACAAACTGTAGCAAGCGCTACGATCATTGGTTCTGGTAATGCTTTGTTGCAAAACCCATCCCCAATGAACGTCGGGGTTGGCCCTCTCGGTCGCCTATACGTTTGGGACGCTGTACCACAGGCAAAACTAACAACCAACATTGTTGCCGCTGTCATTACAACTGCCACCACGCTCACGCTTGCCGCAGGTGCTGGTGTTACATCCGCTACGCTTACAGGCGGTGTAACAGGCTTACAACTTGACTGCCCTCGTGCTGTGTCTACTACCACAGGTGCTGGTACTCCAACTTCTGTCAACATTACTGTTTCTGGTTACGACTACTACGGTCAAGCCATGAGCGAAGTGATTGCGACAGGTACGGTGGCATCGACAACTGTCAGTGGTAAAAAAGCCTTCTATCAAATCTCTAGTGTCACTGCTTCTGGTGGAAGCGTCGTAACCGTTGCGGTAGGTACAACCGACATCTTGGGTGCACCATTGCGCATCACTGATCGAGGATACGTTACCCGCGCTGGTTGGGACAATACTTTGGCTGAAGATGCTGGCACCCTGACTGTTGCCGCTACCGCTACAGCAACTACCACAACTGGAGATGTGCGCGGAACGTACACCCCTTCTTCGGCGGCAGACGGTATCAAGCGCCTTGTAATGGGAATAGCCCTGCCAGCAATTGCGGCAGGCCCGAATGCAACTCGTGTTGGCGCGCTTGGCGTCACACAAGCATAAGGAGAGCAACATGGGACAATTTAAACCAATGGTAAAGATGGAGACCACTGAGCCTTCAGTAATATTGAAGCTCAAAAAAGGTGGATCCGTTAAAAAAGCTATGGGCGGCATGATGGGTGCGCCCATGGATGCCACTATGGCTTCTTCAATGCCTGCACGCGGTGGCATGATGCCCGTTGCTCGTCCTAAGCGTCCTTCTATGGCGGCACGTCGTGCGGCTATGGCTGGCGCCACCATGAAGGAAGGCGGTATGTCAGACACTGCTCAGGACAAAGCCATGGTCAAGAAGGCTTTTAAACAGCACGATATGCAAGAGCATAAAGGCGGTAAAGGCACTGACTTGAAGCTTAATAAAGGCGGCAAGATGGCTACTGGTGGTGTTGTAAACGGTCAAGGTGGCTATGCCACTGGCGGCGTAGTCAATGGTAACGGTGGCGGTTACAAAGAAGGCGGTATGCCCATGAAAAACGGTAAACCCGCTTTTATTGGCGACGGCGAGGGCAAGATGAAAAAGGGCGGGAAAGCCATGGCTACTGGCGGTGTTGCATTGGGTAACGCTGGTGGTTACAAAAAAGGTGGTGCCTCAAAAAAGCACTACGCGACGGGGGGAACTGTTAATTCAGGCAAACCCGTCGCGATGCCACAAGGCGATAAAAAGCCATCCGCTCCTGTCAGCACTAACCGTATATCTGGCACCTTTAAAACAGGTGGCAGTGTAACGCCAGCCCAAAAGAAAGAGCAATCTGCCTACAAGGGTGAGAATGCTACTGCGATGAAGCAAGCGAAAGCCCAGAGCAACGAGAAGTATCAATCTGGCGGAGCGGCAACAACTGACCTGTCAAAAGGTGCTTACGACAAATCCATCGGCCCCTCTGAGAGTGATATGGACATGGCTAAAACCATCCGTAGCATCCCCAGCAAGCTGATGGAAGGTGCTAAGAGCCTGTTTACTAACAAGGATAAGCCTTCTGGCTCTGTTACTAAGACTGAAAAGTCCGTGACTGTTACCCCTGCTAGAAAACGTGGTGGTGCAGTAAATTGCTAAACTTAAGTGGGGGCTTCGGCTCCCGCTTTTAATTGGAGAGAAATATGGCTGATGCAGTTACGAGCCAAACGCTCATTGATGGTGAGCGCACGGTCATCATGAAATTTACAAACATCAGTGACGGCACTGGTGAGTCTGCTGTTACAAAAGTTAATGTGTCCTTGCTTACGGCAAGCGAATCAGGTAAAGCTTGTACTAGGGTAACGGTTACAAAGATTTATATTGCTAATCACGGCATGGAAGTCAGAATGTATTGGGACGCCTCAACAGATGTGCCGTTCTTCCTCTCGTCGCCCGGTGCAACCCAGACGCTTGATATGACAGGCTTTGGCGGTATTACCAATAACGGCGGCACTGGTGTAAATGGCAACATTGTGTTTAGCACGGCTGATGCATCTTCTGGTGACACTTATTGGTGCATTCTTGAGATGGTTAAAGGTTATAGTTAATCATGCCAAGCAAATCATCTTCCCAACACAATTTGATGGAAGCGGTCGCACATAACCCTGCGTTCGCCAAGAAGGTTGGTATTCCTCAAAAGGTTGGCAAAGAGTTTGCTAAGGCTGATGAAGCAAAAAAAATGAAAGGCGGCGGCTTGTATGAAAATATCAATGCAAAACGTAAAAGAATCTCTGAAGGCTCTGGGGAAAAGATGCGTCGAGTGGGTAGCAAAGGTGCGCCAACGGCTCAAGCCTTCAAGCAATCCGCCAGAACAGCCAAAGTAAAATGAGCAAAAAGAACGTAAGTCTTGCAATCGGTCGCGGTGAGAAGCTCCCTGCCAAGCAAGGTGCTGGACTTACAGCCAAAGGTCGCGCTAAGTACAACCGCGAGACTGGTTCAAATTTAAAGGCTCCGCAACCCCAAGGGGGCTCCCGCAGAGATGCATTTTGCGCGAGAATGGCACCTGTAGCAGAAAAGAGTGAGAAGGGCAGTAGAGCGAGGGCTTCGATGCAACGCTGGAACTGCCCTAACTGGTAGGAAACACAATGGCGTACTCGGATACATTCGGTCAGACAGTTAACGTCCAAACCTTGATCGATCATGGTGCGAGACGTGCAGGCAAATTAGCCGAAGAGTTGACCTCTGAGCAACTTGTGTCCGCTCGTCAGTCTTTAAGTTTTCTTCTTCAAAACCTGATCAACATTGGGATCCAGTATTTTGCAATTGATAAGACCGTCATAGGCGTCTCTGCAAACAATTATGTGTACACCCTACCCGCAGGTGCAAACGACGCTCTAAACGTGCTCTATCGCACCATGAGCCGCCCTAGCGCAAGCTACTCATCCTCCGCGGGTGGTACGGTTGGCAACGTGGGTGACAACGACGTAGACACGTTCTGCCAACAGACCAGCGCAAACGGCAACATTTCAGCCAATTTTGGAACAAACCAAGAGATTTATGCTGGCTCAATTGGTATCCTGCCGTACATAGCAGGGGGCGGAAGCGCAACTTGGACGCTGACGCTTGAGTACTCAACAAACAATAGCACTTGGACGACTTTAGAAAGCCTTGGCGCTGTAGCGGTAACGGATAACCAGTGGATTTGGACGGACATAAACCCGGGTCAAGCCGTCCAGTACTACCGCGTGCGCATCTCTGGTGGTTCAACGCTGGCTTTGCGCGAGTTTTACGTTGGAAACAACTCCACTGAGATCACCATGTCCCGCCTAAACCGCGACGACTACACAAACCTGCCAAACAAGAACTTTACGGCTAACCAGCCCTTCCAATTCTGGTTTGATCGTACGATTCCTCTACCATCGCTGTACTTGTGGCCCGTCCCCAGTGACCCGTTTGTTCAAATCACCGTGTGGTACAGCCAACAGATCATGGACGTGGGTTCATTAACAAACGAGCTGTACATCCCCACTCGTTGGTACGAGGCGACGCTGATGATGCTGTCGCACAGGATGGCTCTGGAGTTGCCCGGCGTCGATCTTCAGCGCATCCAGTACCTTGAAGGTCAAGCCGAGAAGTATCTGAATCAAGTTGAGCAAGAAGAGCGCGACAAGTCTCCTATCTACTTTGCCCCCAACATTTCGGTGTACACAAGATAATGCCAACCTTTCTCGATACTCGTGGAAACGCTACTCTTTCTATTGCAATTTGCGATAGGTGCAGGATGAAGCGTGCCCATGACGAGATGAGACCTGACCCAAACTTCCCCGGTCTCCAAGTTTGTGGGCAAAACTGTGCAGATGAAAAAGATCCCTATAGACTTCCAGCCCGAAAAACTGAGAGAATAACAATAAGATTTCCGCGTCCTGACGTGAGCGTCGCCGCCAATGACAACAATATTGTGACTACTCAAAATGGTATCACTGGTGGAAGCTTTATTATTTCGACACAGGGTAATACTCAGACGCCTGCTAACAACGGTAACCTAGACCAACTGAGCCCATAATATGTCCGCACAAGTAACGATCACACAATTACCTGCCGCTGGTACGATTACTGGTACAGAAGCTGTTCCTATCGTTCAGAATGGTCAGACCGTACAGACAACAACTGCCGCGCTTGCGGGATCTCCCGTTCAGACTCAGACGTTCATTACAAAGAACCAAGAGCCAACCCTAGCCAACAGTCGTGCCTTGTCCAATGGGACGGGCATAGGGCTTGTTGATGGTGGTGCGCAGTCTACCCTTCAGATTACCCTAAATGCCGCTTCTGGGAGCCTAGAAGCGGCTTCCAACGGCATGATTGCCAAGACCGCAAGCAACGCTGTTGTGGCAAGGACAATGACCTCGTCTACGGCTGGATTGTCTGTCACCAATGGGGACGGAGTTGCTGGTGCGCCAGCCTTTGCACTGACTGGGGTTGCTTTGGCTGTTGCTGGAGCAACGGGTACGGGTGCCTTGGCGCTGACCAGCCCAACTACGGTTTCGACTAGAACAATCCTTGGAACAGCAAATCAAATTGATGTTACGGATGGTAACTTTGTTAACTCGCCAGTTATTGCAATTGCAAGCAACCCGACGGTGCCCGGTTCGGGGGGCATAGTTCTACCCGCAGGAACTACTGGGCAACGAGGTGCATCCACCAACGGTACTATTCGCTACAACACAACCATTGGCTTACTTGAGGGTTACATCAATGGCGCTTGGGCAACTCTTGCTTCTGGCGGCTCTGGTGTTACCTCCATAGCTACGGGAACAGGGCTGACGGGAGGCCCAATTACCTCCACAGGCACAATCTCTCTTGCTGATACGGCGGTAACGCCCGGCGCTTACACAAATGCAAATGTAACCGTTGACCAGCAGGGTCGAATTACTTTGGCTTCAAGCGGTGCGGCTGGGGGTGTAACAACATTTAGTGCAGGCACTACTGGGTTTACCCCTAGCACTGCAACCGCCGGCGCAATCACCTTGGCGGGGACTTTAGCGCTTACCAACGGCGGCTCAGGTCAAACCACAGCTCAAGCGGCAATGAACGCTTTTGCGGGTGCGGTTACAAGCGGATCGTACTTGCGAGGCAACGGGACAAATGTGGTGATGAACACCATACAAGTTGCCGACGTTCCTACGCTTAACCAAAACACAACTGGCACTGCGTCTAACGTCACGGGCACTGTGGCAATAGCAAACGGCGGTACTGGACAGACCACAGCGGCGGCGGCTATTACAGCCCTGACAGGTACGCAGACAAGCGCATATTATTTACGCTCTAACGGTACAAACGCTACGCTGTCTGCTTTGTCTGCGGCTGACTTGACAGGCACGGTGGCTATCGCTTCTGGCGGTACAGGTCAGACAACAGCTTCTGCGGCGTTCAATGCGCTGTCTCCTGTTACGACTACAGGTGATTTAATTATTGGTAACGGAACCAATAGTGCAACACGTTTGGCTATTGGCGCTAACGGATATTTGCTGACATCCAATGGAACAACGGCATCATGGGTTGCCGCGCCAGCAAGTGGTGTAACCACATTTAGCGCAGGAACTACGGGTCTGACGCCCTCAACCGCAACTTCTGGTGCGGTGACTCTGGCTGGAACTTTGGCAGTTGCCAATGGCGGCACAGGAGCAACAAACGCTACTGATGCAAGAACAAACCTAGTTGCCGCAAAGTCAGGTACCAACAGCGACATTACAGAGTTGTACGCGCTGAACGGAACGGCTTATGGCGTGGCGTATCAAAACGCTGGAAATCAACTGATAATGGGATCAGCATTAACATTTAACGGCTCAATGCTTTTTGTACCCGGTGGAATCTCAGGAGGAACTTTTTAAATGGCACAAGCAACTTACACACCTATCTCGCTGTATCACAGCACTACGGCGACTACAGTCCCAACCTCTGGCAACTTGGTCAGCGGTGAGCTTGCGTTGAATATAGCAAATGCGGACATGAGCGTTTATACAAAGAACGCTTCAGGCACTGTAAAACTGTTGATGAACAACCCTGCCGCATTAAAATATCCAACAGCGGACGGTTCAGCAAATCAAGCGGTGATAACAAACGGTTCTGGTGTTCTGTCGTTTGGATCAGCAGGCGTTTCAACAGGCAAAGCAATCGCAATGGCGATGATCTTCGGTTTCTAAGGACTAATCATGGCAAATCCAAATATTGTTAACGTCACAAGTATTTACGGCAGTACAGCGTACCAGTTTCCAACAGCAATCACTGCTAACTTGGTTGCATGGACATATGCAGGTGTTCCACCTGCAACATCTGGTACAACTTCTTTGACAGGATTGACACCCGCTTCTGGGTCAGTTAATCGTGTCACAAGTATTGTTGTATCAAACATTACTTCAAGTGCGGCTAACTGTACGGTGGCTTTTCACGATTCAACTGCTGGCGGCGGAAATGCACAATACATTGCATACCAAGTCAGTGTTCCACCTAATGCTTCATTGATTGTGATGGACAAGACTACATCGGTCTATGTTACTGAATATCAGTCAATTAGCGTGACTTCTGGAACTGCTAGTGCATTGAAATATGTTGCCACACTAGAAACTATCACCTGATAGGAGGTTCTCATGGGACTTCGATATACGGGCGGCATTCTTTCTGTCGGGCTTGACGGCATCAATTCACCTGTAACAGCGGTGGAATACCTTGTCGTGGCTGGCGGGGGTGGTGGCGGTTCAGAGAATTACAACTCTGGATGTGGAGGCGGTGGTGGCGCTGGCGGTCTTTTAACGGTTAATGGGTATGCTGTTACTGTGGGTTCTGCAATTACGATTACTGTAGGTGCTGGAGGCGCTGGTGCGCCAAACAGTGCGGTAGCGGCTGTTCAAGGTACAAATTCAACTATTGTCGGTGGCGCAACCATAACTGCTACAGGTGGCGGTTACGGCGGAGGTGGTGGAACTGCGGGTACAACGCCCGGCGGTGCTGGCGGGTCTGGTGGCGGTGCTGGATGGTTTGCTGGCGGTACAGGTACTGCTGGACAAGGAAACAACGGGGCTTCATTTACCAGCGGATTTAATGGAAGTTTATATTGGGGCGGCGGCGGCGGCGGTGCTGGTAGTGTTGGACTCTCTGAAAACACAACTCCTTTTGGTCAAACAGGGGGCGCAGGGGTAACGTCATCAATAACAGGAACAGCCATTCAATACGCTGGTGGTGGTGGCGGTGGAGTTTATGATCCCGGAAATACTGGTTTTCAATGTTTAGGTTCAGCAGGGGGCGGAAATGGTGGAAGCGGCACTGGTTCTGGAGCATTACTTTTTACAGCTACGAGTGGCTTTGCCAATACAGGTGGCGGTGGTGGTGGCTCTGGAAATTTTGTTAATTCTAAAGTTGGAGGTGCTGGAGGTTCAGGCATCGTAGTAATTCGCTACCCCTCTTACTTAGCCCCCGCCACATCAACAACAGGCTCTCCTGAAATGTACGTTGCAGGCGCATGGCGCGTGTACAAGTTTGTTGCCTCTGGCACTATCACATTCTGAGGTTCTATGGCAAACGGTTTATTTAATCTCAAGCAAGTCATGCAAGCTGTTCAGCAAGGTGGTTGGCCTAATCAAAGAACTCCGTCAGTTGAATACTTAGTTGTTGCTGGCGGTGGTTCTGGTGGATGGGATCAGGGCGGTGGAGGTGGTGCAGGTGGTTTGCTGACAGGACTTGATCCTGTTCCAAATGGTCAAACACTTCTTGTAACTGTAGGCGGTGGTGGCGCTGGTGTAACAAGCGGTCGAGGTAATAACGGAACTGATTCTGTCTTTGGGCAAATTTCTGCGGTTGGTGGAGGTGGTGCAGGGGCATACAGCAATCCTCCCGGAACTACTAATTTGGGCAAAGATGGTGGCTCTGGTGGCGGTGCTGGTGGAAGCGAAGGCGCGAGACAGCCCGGAGGCCAAGGCACATTTGCTCAAGGAAATGCTGGCGGAGGAGGAGGCAACAATTCGGGTTATGGCGGCGGCGGCGGCGGTGGCGGCGGTGCAGGCGCAGTTGGGTCTTCTGTAGCAAACTTAAGCGCAAGTCCCGGCGGCAACGGGGGGCCGGGAGTCGCTTCTGCAATCTCTGGGACTGTTACAGCGTATGCTGGTGGTGGTGGTGGCAATAAAGGTGGCGGCACTCCCGGTCAAGGTGGCGCAGGTGGCGGAGGCGCGGCATCTAGTTCTACAACTGTAGCTGGAACGGCTGGAACAGCTAACACTGGAGGCGGTGGTGGCGGTGTTTGGAACACAGGCGGTGCTTACCCTTCTGGCGCAGGCGGCTCTGGCATTGTTATTATTCGCCATCCAGTTGCATACGCTGATGCAACTTCATACTCACCAGCTACAAAAACAACATCAAATGGGTACACAATTTATACCTTCCTTTCTTCTGGTTCAATTACCTTCTAAGGAATAGACATGAGTAATAGATTAGGTGGTTTTATTGCAGGGCAGAACATCAGTGCCTCTATTGGCACGTTCACGGCTGTAACTTCACCGACCTTTACCTTTGGTTCTACGCAAGGGACTCCTTCTGTGGGTCAGGCTGTGCAGTTAACAACCACTGGCACTTTGCCAACTGGCTTATCTTTAAACACAACGTACTATGTCATTAGTACAAGTACAAACACTTGCCAATTATCTACAACGCTTGGCGGCTCTGCTGTCACGTTCACAAACAGTTCAGGTTCTGGCACTCACACTGCTGTAACCCAACGCGCATTCAATCCTTATGCTGGCGCTCCTGATACTGTTGAATATCTAGTGGTCGCTGGTGGGGGTGGGGGTGGAACTTATTTTGGTGGCGGGGGTGGTGCTGGTGGTTTGCTTCAAGCCGCAGGTTTTGCAGTTACTGCGGGTTCTGCTATTACTGTGACTGTAGGTGCTGGCGGTACGGGACAAGCCTCTGGTAATTCCACCCAAGCAACCAATGGCAATAATTCTGTATTTAGTTCAATTACTGCTATAGGTGGCGGTTTTGGCGGTGGATACAATGGCGGCGCTTCTGGAAATGGCGGCTCTGGCGGAGGCGCTAGAGGCGCAGGTGCATCAGGTGCGGCGGGGACGGGAACAGCGGGTCAAGGTTTTGCTGGTGGCGGCGCTGGTAGCGGGGCTTGTAATTCTGGTGGTGGTGGCTCTGGTTCTGTGGGATTAGCATATGGGGGCGGTAATGGTGGCGGTGGCGGTACAGGAACTTGCTCCAGTATCACAGGCACAAGAGTTTTTTATGCTGGTGGTGGAGGTGGCGGTGCTAACAACACATCTCCCGGTGGAAATGGCGGGTTAGGTTGCGCTGGCGGTAGCGATGGAACCTATGATGTTTCGTCTGCCAATGCTTTGGCTAATTCAGGAAGTGGGTCTGGTGGTACAGGGCAGAATGCAACGAGCGTTAATTCAGGTAACGGTGGGTCTGGTATCGTTATTGTTCGTTACCCGCAACTCAATTCAGCCCCAGCGCTAGTAACAGGTTCCCCCCAAGTAAACTACGCAGACGGCTATCAGATTTACACATTCACATCTTCAGGTTCAATTATTTTCTAAGGAGCAATCATGAGCCATTTCGCAAAAGTAGAGAACGGTGTAGTGACGCAAGTCATCGTCATCGAGCAGGATGTTTTAAACCTTGGTCACTGGGGCGACCCAGCATCTTGGGTTCAGACCTCATACAACACCCAAGGTGGTGTTCACAAACTTGGTGGTACACCACTGCGTAAAAACTACGCTGGTATTGGTTACACATACGATGCACAACGTGATGCGTTTATACCTCCCAAGCCTTTTGCGTCTTGGTTGCTAGATGAAGGCACTTGTCAGTGGAGCGCACCTACAGCCATGCCTGTTGTAGAGGGCAAAATGTTTAGATGGGACGAACCCACAACTTCTTGGGTTGAAGTCGTAGCGCCAACAGTTTAATCGGAGCAAGAGATGCCTCAATACAGCGGAATGTGGACACTGAGTCAAGTCAGTCAGGCGGTCAAAAACCTGAATTGGACGGGCGTTCCTCCGTCTGTTGTTGAGTATTTGATTGTTGCTGGAGGTGGCGGGGGGGCTGGTGCTTCTCCTAATTTCACAAGTGGCGGTGGGGGTGGTGCTGGTGGATTGCTTGCTGGTTATGCAGGCATTACCCTTGGTTCTTCTTACTTTGTAACTGTAGGTTCTGGGGGCGCAGGATTTAATGGTTATGCTGGTGTTGGTGGGACTGGCGGTACTTCTGTTTTTGATTCCACAACTTCTAATGCGGCTACAGGGCGTATTGTTGCTTCAGGCGGTGGCGGTGGCGCTGGATATGGAAATAATGGTGTTGCTGGAGGCTCAGGTGGTGGTGGTTCAAATGGCCCCGCCCCCGGTGGCGCTGGAACTTCTGGACAAGGCTTTGCTGGGGGCGCTGGCGGTTCTTATGGAGGTGTTGGAGTCTCACAAGGTGCTGGTGGTGGAGGTGGTGCAGGTACAGTCGGTTTAAGCAATGCTACTTTAATTGGTGGTAATGGGGGCGCGGGTATTGCAAGTGCAATTAACGGAACCGTGACTACATATGCTGGTGGTGGTGGCGGCGGTGCTTGTAATAGCACTAGTGGAGCGGGTGGTGTTGGCGGTGGCGGTAACGGAGCGTCAACTACTGCCGCAAATGGCTCTGCTGGAACTGCAAATACTGGCGGAGGTGGCGGGGGTGCGGCTAGTGGACTATCTGGTTTTTATACTGGTGGTAACGGTGGTACAGGCGTTGTTATTCTTCGCTATCCCGGCTCAATTCAATATTTCACTGGTGGCACAGTAACTACAGGCAACGGCTATGTTGTCCATTCATTTACTTCTTCTGGAACTTTAGCGCCTACTACTCCTACTAATTTAGGAAATGTTGTGGTGTTTTATGCCTCTGGAACATGGACAGCCCCTGTTGGCGTTACTTCTATTGAATATTTGGTAGTTGCTGGCGGCGGTGGCGGTTCATTTGGTGGTGGCGGTGCTGGTGGTTTACTTACAGGTTCAGGATTGTCTGTAACTCCGGGAACTCCTTACACTATTACAGTAGGTGCGGGTGGAGTTGGTCGAGGAACTGTTTCACAATACGGCTCAACAGTTACTAATGGTACTAATTCTTTACTTGGAACTTTAGTCAATGGAAGTACAGGCGCAGTTGGTGGAGGTTACGGTGGTAGCCAAACTGCTAACACAGGCTCTGGCGGTTTAGGCGGCTCTGGCGGGGGCGGAGGACACGGATCAGGAAGTGGTGGTGGCTTAATCTCTCCAGCCAATGGTGGTGCGGCAACTTCTGGTCAAGGATATGCGGGTGGAACTGGGCGTGAACCAAGTAACTACACTGGTGGCGGCGGTGGCGGTGCTGGTGCGGTCGGTGCAGACGCATCAACCGCACCAACTGGTGGAAATGGCGGTGTAGGACTAGCATCAAGCATAACTGGAAGTAGCGTTTACTATGCGGGTGGAGGTGGTGGTGGGTATGCTAGTACAGGTGGTTTAGGTGGAGGTGGAGCCGCTTCACCTGATGATGGGACAACACGAGCAACTGCGGGAACTGCCAGTACAGGTGGTGGCGGTGGTGGTGGAAATGGCACAGGTCAAAACGGCGGCTCTGGCATCGTAATCATCAAGTGGAGCTAATCTTGGAAGCAACTGAAACCAAATTAGCCGTACACGAAGCCATCTGCACTGAACGATACAACAGTATTGATCGTTCTTTGCGTGATGGGGACAAGCGCATGACGAAGATTGAGTACCTCTTGTATGGGGTGATCGTGTGCGTGCTGTTCGGTCCGGGCGTGGCTGGAGAACTCCTCAAAAAAGTTTTGGGTATTTAACCAGAGGCTCACATGACATATGCGCTGGCTCATACTGTTACTGCTGTTAGGGCTGGTTGGAGCCGTAGCCAAGAATGGCTGTTATGTCCGCGAGTTCTATGGAATTGGTTATACAGTCCACAACCCCATAGAGCGTTACACAGAGATGCTGGCATGGTTAGAGCGCAATGCATCCCACTGCAAGACAAACGATTATGTGATGATTTGGAACAATCTACCCAATTGGGCAGGAACTTCAGACACTGCGCAACTTAGAAGCGCGGTCATCAAAGGTTACACAGATGCACTTGATCGAGAGAAAAAATAATGGTTACAAAGAAAGTCCCAGCCAAAGTAGCGCCTGTTAAGCGACGAACAGCCACACCAAAAGTTGAGGTTGCTTCTAAGCCAGAAGCCAAAAAAGATGACAGTACCGTTGGCAAAGTGATTGGCTTGATTGAATGGGTGGACAATCCCTTCAAACTGTTTACGGTTATCTTGCTGTCGTTCCTGTTTTTTGCGGGTTATTTTGCTTGGGATTCACGCACGGTCATTCTGAACGCCATCACAAGTTCAAGTCATCAGCCACAGCTTAAAGAAATCAAAGTTTTAGAACACGTTGCTGAAAGACTGAAAAAAGACTTGGAAGCTGAGACTGTATTGGTTCACAAGGTAGCCCTAGTTGTAAACAGCAGGGTCACGCTACTTTCGTATGGCCCAAAGGGTCGAGACACTACTCTTGATGGTTACAACTCCACTCTGTTTGGCAAAGATGCTACCCGCAATGCCGCAGTGATTGCCATGATGAATGGCGAGGTGCATTGCGACAAGCTGGTTGCCTCTGGAAAAACATCGGACTGGGAAGAGAAACAGGGCGTAGGCTTTATCTGTCGTGGTTCTATCCCACCTGAAATGGGCGCATTTGAAGGTTATATTTCTGTTGGCTTTACCAAAGAACCCCAAGACCTTGGCGCTGTTAAGACTCGCATTAACTTAGCATCAACTGAAATGGCTAAATAAAATGGCACAGTTTGAACCAGCTTTTGAGCAGATGATGAAAGACGAGGGCGGCTACGTCCTTCACGAAGTACCCAACGACACTGGCGGTATGACCTATGCAGGTATTGCTCGTAACAAGAACCCGCAGTGGGCTGGCTGGGCTTTGGTAGACAAGAAAGAGTTTGGCGGCTCCTTGACGCCTATGGTGCGTGAGTTCTATCGCATTGAGTTTTGGGACAAAATGCGCGGCAATGAGATTGCCAACCAAGACGTAGCAAACACCATCTTCAATTTTGGCGTCAATGCTGGGCTAGGCATGGCTGTGAAGCTGGCTCAGTTGATCGTTGGCGCTACCCCTGACGGCGGGATTGGTGCCAAAACCATTGAAAAACTAAACCAAGTCAATGACGGTCAAAGATTCAAAGAGTCTTATGCGTTGGCAAAAATTGCTCGTTACGTTGAAATTTGCAACAAGAACCCTGTGCAGGTTAAGTTCCTCAAAGGTTGGATTAACCGCACACTGAAAGGTCTAGCATGAGTTTGCTTGCTGTTGGATCAATTATTGAAGCTGTGGGCAAGGTTGCAGGCGACCTGATCACCACTGACAAAGAAAAGATGGAGATGGAGATTGAGCAACGTAAGCTCGATCTTGAAGAAAAACGTATTGACCAAGCTACAGACTTAGCCCAGATCGAGGTCAACAAGATCGAAGCCTCCTCTAGTAGCGTGTTTGTCAGCGGCTGGAGACCTGCCATTGGTTGGATCGGTGTGGCGGCTATGGGGTACCAGTTTTTAGCCTACCCGCTGTTGCAGTGGGCGTGGAAATACTTGCAAGCTATGGGCTGGGTGCCTATTGGTATGGAACCTCCCCCAGTGCTTGAGGCTGACCAACTATGGGTCATCCTCTCAGGCATCTTGGGAATCGCTGGCATGAGAAGTTTTGAGAAGACTAAGGGTGTGGCAAGCAAGTAACCTTGTCACAAGTGAAAAGGCAGATTAAAATGCCTCAACGAATTTAAGAGGTGAACGCATGACGACCGCAAGTGTTATGACCTATGACAGTTTGGTCGAAAACATCCAGTCTTATCTGGAGCGTACTGACACCGCCACGCTGGACAAGATCCCCCTGTTTATCATGCTCGCTGAGCAGGTTATAGCCTCTCAGATCAAGTTTTTGGGCAACCTGACTGTCAATACCAGCACCATGACAATTGGCGCCAACGTGATCGACAAGCCAGCTCGTTGGCACAAAACAGTGTCCATGAACATCACAGTATCTGGTGAACGCCAACCAGTCTTTAATCGTAGGTATGAGTACCTAAGAGAGTACTGGCCTAACCCCACCTCCACAAACGTCCCCGAGTTTTACTGCGACTACGACTACACCCACTGGATGGTAGCTCCTACACCTGCCGCGGCTTATGACTTTGAGGTCTTGTACTACGAGCGCGTTCAACCCTTGGACAGCTCTAACCAGACCAACTGGTTTACCATCTACGCTCCGCAAGCTTTGCTGTACGGATCACTGTTGCAAGCTATGCCGTTCCTTAAGAATGACGACCGCATACCCATGTGGCAGGCTCAGTACAAGCTGATCATGGATATATTGACGGCTGAGGACAAGTTGCGTATTGGAGATCGTCAAGCAATCGCTAACGACAGTTAAGGACAAACATGAGCTACAACTCACCATTCACAGGTAACGTCATTCAACCGACTGACGTTTCTTACCGTTCGGTTACGCTGAGCGCAAACACCCAGTTACAGTGGCCAATCAACGGGAACGCTACGGACGACTTTGCGGCTAGGATTATGGACGTTACCGCGTCTGCGTCTAGCCTTAGCCTGTACATGCCTCCAGCCAACCAAGCCTCTGTAGGTCAAGATGCGCTGATTCGTAACACAGGGGCTAATACCTTTACGGTCAAAGACTACGCTGGCGCCAACACAATCATCTCTGTTGCCGCTGGTCAGTCAAGATATGTCTACATCACAGCCAACCCTACGGTCACAGGCACGTGGAGCAACATCTCTTTTGGTACTGGAACATCCTCTGCCGATGCCTCTACATTAGCTGGCTATGGTTTGGTAGCAAGCGGTTTAACTTTAAATCAGAGTCATCCAGCACAGACTCTTGTGACTGCTGGAACTTTTGCTACAACAGATAGAGCACAAACTTCTGTTTGGACTGGTGGAGCTGGTACTTACAACCTCCCATCAGCTTCAACCATTGGAAACAATTGGTTCACGTTGTTTAAAAACAGTGGCACAGGCTCAATGGTCATATCAGCCGCTGACAACATTGATGGCGCAGGAACAAAGACCTTTGCTCCTAATGAGTCTGCTTTCATTGTTAGCACTGGTGTAACCTATTTGACTGTAGGCTATGGTGTCAGCAACCAATTCTTCTACACGTCTTTGGTTAAAGCTGTTGTTACAGGGTCATACACTTTAACTTCAAGTGAAGCTACAAACACCATTCAAACATATACAGGAACTTTGACTGGTAACGTGACGGTCGTTTACCCACCTGTGGTGAACTTGTACGTAATTAAAAACTCTGTGACCGCAGGTGGTTTTACACTTACCGTAGGAACTGGGGTTGGAACGTCTGTGGTCATTCCTTCTGGTCAACAGGTAACTTTGGCTTGCGACGGAACTAACTTCTTTAACGCCAACACCTCTCAAGCTGGCTCCATTACCACTTTGAGCCTAGCTGACGGCAACGTAGGGTCGCCTTCTTTGAACTTTGGTAGCGAAGCAACCACAGGCGTGTTTCGTGCTGGTGCTGGACAATTTAATACTTCTATTTTGGGTGTTTTAAGGTCTACGCTTTCAGCGACGGGATTGACAATTGTTGGTGGCGTTGCTGGGACAACTGGAACATTTTCAGGTGCGGTTGTTGGTAGTACCACTGGAACATTTGGAAGTGGCGTTACTGGTGGTATTGCTGGGGGCACGTTCTAATGACCAAAAAGGTCTTTGCCCTTGATACAAAGCCGGGCATCCAGCGCGACGGTACAACCTTTGACGCGGACAGTTATCAAGACGGTCGGTGGGTAAGGTTTCAGCGTGGTCGCCCGCGCAAGATAGGTGGGTATAGGCAGATCACTGCTGGGATCTCAGGCCCCTCCCGAGGGATTTACGTTAATCCACAGCAGAGCTTTAACAACGTATTTAATGGGCACTCTAAAGGTTTGCAGGTTATTCCCATTGACAACAACGGGGTTGGCTCTGGCGTAACGGATATGACGTTGTCAAACTTTACGGCGTCTGACAATAACTTGTGGCAGTTTGATACGTTCTATGACGTGAGTGGGTCTGGGAATAACTTGTTGTTAGCGCACCCGGGGCAGTCCCTCACCATCATTGACAACAACGTGAACACTCCCGTTCTAGGTGGCAACATCACTGGTACCAGTCTATCTGCTATTGGCATATTCACCGCCTCTGTGTACTTGAACAGCACCACGACCATGTACTTGTCAACGCCTAACCTTCAGATCGGTGCTGGTCAATCCATCTCAGGTACAGGAATTCCTTCTGCTACTACGGTTGTCTCAACCGCCCTTTCCGTTCCCGTTTTGAACGCTGTAGCCGTGACTGGTATTGCTGGTCAGTGTTCATGTACGTCTACAACAGGACTCTACATTGGTCAAACCGTAGCTGTCTCTGGTACTAACACTGGTACAGCAACAGGAATTACCTCTGGTGTGACGTACTTTATTATTGCAACTAACTACGCAACGACGTTTACTTTGTCAGCTACGTCGGGCGGCCCTGCGCTCGTTACGACTGCTGGAACGACAACTGGTTTAGTGTTTACCCTAAGTCAGATACAGAACGTGGTAATTTCTGCCGCCGCAACAACGTCTGGTGCATCTACTATTACCTTTGACAACAACGTATCCGTCTCTGGTGGCGTGGTTTCCCTTCACCCTTATGTCTTCGTCTATGGCAACAACGGGTTAATTAGAAACTGCTCAGCAGGCAATACAAACGACTGGGTCTCTGCGGACGCCAATGAGGTCTCTGTAGCCACTGGAAAGATTGTCCAAGGGCTACCCGTCAGGGGTGGCTCTAACGCGCCTTCTGGGTTGTTTTGGAGCCTTGACAGCGTTATCCGCGTGTCATTTATTGGCGGTACAGGAACCCCTGCTCAATACTGGCGCTATGACTTGATCTCGTCTCAGTCGTCTATCCTTTCTTCTCAGTCTGTGATTGAGTACGACGGTATCTATTATTGGTGCGGTGTTGATAGGTTCTTACTCTACAACGGTGTGGTTAAAGAAATTCCTAACACCATGAACCAAAACTACTTCTTTGATAACCTGAACTACGCACAGCGCGAAAAGGTTTGGGTATCTAAGGTTCCGCGTTTTGGTGAAGTCTGGTGGTTTTACCCTCGTGGAACTGAAACAGAGTGCACTGATGCAGTTGTTTATAACGTACGTGAGAACATTTGGTACGACGCAGGTGAGGCTCTTGGAGCTCGTCGATCTGCTGGTTACTTTTCTCAAGTCTTTCACTACCCAACTTGGGCGTCATGGGAAACCAACGCTGTAGGTGGTGTAAACGCCATCACGTTAACCGCTGGTGGAACGACCTACACTAATGGAACCTACACGAACAAAGCTTTGACAGGTGGTAGCGGATCAGGTGCTACAGCTAACATTGTGGTGGCTGGCGGTATCGTTACCTCTGTGACGATCTTCACCAAGGGTAAGAACTACGTTGTTGGCAACACCCTATCTGCATCCCTTCCCGTAGGTTCTGGGTTGATCATTACCGTCACTCAGGTGGTTGACTTTGTGTCTTTGTGGCAACACGAGATTGGTACTGACGTGGTTCAGAATACGTCAGTTCTTGCAATTGAGTCTTACTTTGAGACAAATGACTTGGGTCTGGTCTCGGGGGGGCCGTCCCAGCCGTCCCCTGTAGGCGATAACAAGTGGTTGCGCTTAGAGCGTGTTGAGCCTGACTTTATTCAGTCTGGTGATATGGATGTCTACGTGACTGGTAGATCGTTTGCTCAGTCTGATGATGTGACATCTGCCGCGTACACATTTACGCCTTCAACGGGTAAGGTCGACATGCGTGAACAGCGCCGTGAGCTTCGCTTGAAGTTTGTCTCTAACGTAGCAGGTGGTGACTATCAAGTTGGTAAAATCCTCTTAGACGCCGATTTAGGTGATGTGAGACCGTAATGGCAACCATCCTCAGCGTCTCACAGGTCTACGACCCTCGTTTTCACACCTTCGTGTCGTGGGCTTCGCTTATGTGCGAGCTTTACTCTGTACAAAACTTAGCTATTCCAGACGCAAACACGGATTGGAAAGAGTGGGCGTCAGGGCTTAAGGCGATTGATGTGTTTACCAACGAAGGCATCCCCGGCCCTTATATCTACGACGACTGGCACGAATGGGCTGAAGCGCTTGTTAACGCTGTTAACCCAGCGGTGAACTGATATGGCACTCTACGAAAATCTTTCATCATCAAGCTCGGCTGAGGATATTGCCGCCGCGTACGATGAATTTATAGGGTTAGCTGGTGGCAACACTCCCGCCAATCAACAGGTGGCTGTTGAGTATTTAAATTCTTTGGGGATTGGTAATCCTGCAATTGCAGAAGCGTATAACTTATACACTGCACCAGCAGTAACTAATGTTGGCGGTTTGTCTTCTGTAACGTCTGGTAACGGTACTGTTCTTGAAGACACAACAACTTTTAACAACGGTTCAACGGGAGCATTAACGCAAGCTACAGATGGAACAGCCTCAACTACAGGCTCAACTACAGGCGCATTGCAAACGGCAACAACCAACAATGCTGGTTCAACAAACGCATACTTTCTTGCCAACCAAGACGTAGCTGATGCTTATGCACAAAACAGTTACGGACTAACGCCACAGCAGTTTGCAGATGCGCATTACAACTCATCTGGTAGAAACGAAGGTCGTTCTAATGTTGGGATAACTGGAGCGACAGTTGGTTCTACAGTAACCACAGGCGGTACTGGAACGGATACAACCAGTGGTCTTTCTACGCTGAGTACTAACGTAACAGGTACAAGCTTGTCAACAAGCGCAGGCGGGACTGCTACAGACACCACTAGCGGTCTTACAGCTACTGGAACAGGTACAACCAAAACATATACGCAAGCTGAAGTAAATCAGGCGCTGATAGACACCTTAACTCTTTCGCCAAACGTAAGCAGAGCTGACATATTAGCCGCCGCAACTCTGCTTGGAATTACCGCATCTCAGGTTGATGCCGCATATGCAAATTTGTCCAACAACACAGTTTTAACTAACACCTCCACTGGAGCTTCAACTAGTACATCTACTGGTTCATCTACTGGTACAGGGACTTCTACTGGCTTAACAACTCTCACTAATCAGCTCACAAGCGTTTCGACTGGAACTGGAACATCTACAGGAAAAACCACTGATGTTTTGGTGGGATCTACTGGTACGTCTACTTCAACTGGGACTGGAACATACACATCTATTAACACAGCGCTGTCTACCGTGGGTTCTGGTGATAGCAAGAAGTTTGTGTTGCCCGGCTACGGGGCAGTCGCCGCAAGCACTTTAGCTTCATGGGAGCCATGGCGCTTAGACATGTTAGGTCTTGTCAAAGACGCTAACGGTGAGATCATGTACAAGGGTGGCCCTGCGTGGGAGACAGCCACAGGTACTGCCAAGACTTTGTTTAATGAGATCAACGGAATTGCCAGCTTATCTGGTATGTCTGGTGCTTATACAGGCGGTGCTTTAGAGCAAAGCGAAGGTGGTCTAGGATCTAAAGAAGCTGTTCTTTGGGACATTGCCAGCAAGCTTGCCGCACAAGGTATTACAAGTCTGACCGACATTAAACAGCGTACGGTTCAAGTATTGCAGTCAAGTGAAGGCGGAGATTTTTACCAAGACGTTACCGAGTACTACAACACTAAAACTGGTCAAACAGTTAACTTGCAAGGTACAACGCTTGGTAATCACCAAACAAACTACAACCTACAAACTACCAGTACTGGTTTAGTTATTCCAACTACTTCTGGAACTCAAAGTGAGTGGGTTGAATTCAGAGACAGCGTCCTTCCAATTGTTTTGACGGCTGTATCATTTGCTTATCCTGCCGCGGCTCCTTATATTCAAGCCTACAACGCCGCCAAAGCCGCAATGGACGGTAATTGGATGGCGGCGGCATTCAGTGGTCTAGCGGCGGCTTCTGGATTCTCTGCAAGCATAAATGCCGATATTAACGCTCTTCTTAAAGCAGGCGACCTTGCAGGTGCTGAAGCACTTTATAACAGCAGTTGGCTTGCTCAAAACGCAAGCACTTTGAACAACGCCAAAATAGTAGTTGGTGGAATTAGCGCTATACAAAACAAAGATCCGATTGGTCTAATTAACGCAGGTGTTAATTACGCTGGCGCTACGGTTCCAGCAGAACTCAAAACTGGTGTTAACTGGCTCAACCTTGGTAATGCAATTGCCAACAACAATGTTGCTGGGATGCTTGATGCCGCAGGCACCCTCACAAAGAGCACCGATTTAAAAATGGCGGCAAGTGCTACAAACTTGCTGAATGCTTGGAATAGGTTTGAGCAGACTGGAGACGCCAATGCTCTGAACCTTGTGCTGAGTGCTGGTAAACAGTTTGGTAGCTACGTTGCAAACTACCAAGGTAGTGGATCCACCAGCACTGGAGGTTTGAGCGTATCAACGGATGCTGGTACATCCACTAAGACTTCTGGTTTGAGCGCTGGCACTCTTGCCAACTTAGAATCTTTGTACACCAGTGGATCAAGCAGTGTTTTTGGTCAGCCAGTCTCTGGTTTAGATGCAACAGGCACCTTCTCAACTGCACTGAATAACTTATCTGACACACAACTAGCAAGTGTCAGTAAGTTTGCCGACACCATGGCAACCATTCAAGGGCAAGAAGGAACACAGACAGCGCTTGCTTTTATACCACTGGCGATTGATATTTTGGGTCACGGAGCTGTTGCGCTTGCCGCTTGGTTTATGGGAGGCCCTAACGGCGAGAAGCCAACATCCCAAGAAGCACAATCTGTTGCGGCAACCGTTAAGTTTATTAAAGACGAAAGCACTACCAAAGAGTCTTTGGCGGCGGCTGGTATCAATCTTACCGACGAACAGTTCAACCAATTAAAACTAGCCGCGGCTGATCCTACAGTTGACGAAACAATTGCTACCATTGTAGTTACAGCCCCAAGAGAAAAGACTGTTCTTACTGCTGACGAGATTGCCGAACGTGACGCGGCTTTTGCTGATACGTTTTCTCAGTATGCGTCTGGTTCAAGCGCTAATACAAGTGCTGGATTAGCGGCATTTATTGCCTCTATGAACGCAGGCGCAACAAGCGCAGAAGCTTGGGCGGCGGCTCAGTTAGCTTCTAATAGCTCCTCAAAGACTTCAGTCTCTAGCTCAATCTCAACATCGATTGGCACATCAATCACTGTTAGCACTAGCACAGCTACTGGCACATCAACAAATGTATCTACCAATGCGTCTACCAACGTATCAACAGGAACCTCTAACGCAACTGGATCAAGCACCAGCACCAGCTCAAAAACTGGCACCAGCACTGGTGTAAGCACTGGCAATGGCACCTCAAAAAGCACTGGGACTGGAACAAGCGCTGGAACTGGAACTGGAACCAGTGATGGTGCAAGCACTGGAACTGTGACTTCACAGTCCACAAGCACCTCAACAGGAACTAGCACCAGCGCAGGAACCAATACAGGAACTAGCACTGGTACAAGCAAAGACACTGGAACTAGCACTCAAACTGGGACTGGTACAGGAACCTCTACTGGAACGGGTACTGGCATTGCAACAGGTACGGGAACAAAAACGGGTACTGGAACAGGGACGGGAACGGGTACAGGAACGGGCACAGGGACTGGGACTGGGACTGGAACGGGAACTGGTACAGGGACGGGTACAGGTACTGGAACGGGCACGGGTACTGGAAATGGTACTGGAACAAGTACAAGCTCTGGTACAGGAACAAAAACTGGAACTGGGACAAGTACAGGGACGGGAACTGGAACAGGTACAGGAACAGGTACTGGCACGGGAACAGGTACTGGAACTAGCACTGGATCTGGCACAAGAACCACCACCTCTACTTCCACTTCAACATCTAAGCCTAGCTCCACTGCTTTTGTTGGTGGAACGCCAGCTCAAGGTGGTGCAGGTAAAAAGACCGAGTTCTTGAAGGAACAGCTCCTCAAGACTTACATGACCAAGGACAGCTTTAAAGACCCCTTGGCGCAATTTAATAAAATCCGCCAAGACATGGCTAAGGATCAAATGATGCAACAAGGCGTAGACCCTCGATTAGCGGCTATTTTGGCGGCTAAAGCTGTTGGTGAAGAACCACCACCCAAAAAGACGTACAACTACGGCGAAGAGCCTGACAACATTGATGACATCCTTGGACTTAAAGTTGAAGGTGATCAGAACTTTGCCCAAGGCGGCTATGTTCAGCCCCTCATGGCTCGAGGTGGTTTGTCAGCCATGCACAAGGGTCGCGAGGACTTCCGCGATGGTAAACACGTAGCTGGTGAGGGTGATGGTCAGTCTGACGACATCCCTGCGATGCTGGCTGATGGTGAGTTTGTTTTCCCTGCGGACGTGGTTTCTGCACTAGGAAATGGCTCAACAAAGGCAGGAACGGATAAACTATACGAAATGATGCATTCAATTCGTGATAGAGCGCGGTCAAAGGGGCGTAAAGAGCTTCCCCCACCCGCATTAAAATCACCACTAGATTACCTAAAGAAACGGTAAGGAGCACACCATGGGACTATTTACTGGAGCCGCACCACCAGACGTAACCAAGACGCAAACGACTGCGTCTACCACGCCTGACTACTACACGGACTACCTTACCAAGCTCTCTCAGACTGGTCAAAATGCTCTTGGCACGTACGACGCTACGACCAAGCAGTTTACTGCCCCAACTCAGGCAGGTTTGGTAGCGGCTGGTACGCCTTACGTTGCTGAGCTGACTCAAGAGCAGAAGGACATATTTAGCGGTGCTCCAACTCAACTAACACGCTATCAAACGCCTTTAGATGATGCTTTGACTGCTGGTCAATCAGGAATGAGCGTTGATCAAGCTGACATCTCTAAGTTCTACAACCCCTACGAAAATGCAGTGGTGGGTGGTTTGGGTGCTCAAAGCGCTACAAACGTCCAACGTAACCTTATGCCTCAGCTTAAGGCTGGCTTTGTTGGTACTGGTGGCTTGGGTAGTACACGATACGCCAACGCTCTTGGTCAAACTATGGGTGACGTAAACACTGGTCTTTTGCAAGAGCAGAACAAGACTCGTATGGCTGGCTACAACACAGCGCTTGATGCGGCTATGAAAGAAGCTCAGTTGTCAAACCAAGCTTCTGCCGCATTGACAGGTTTAGGTCAAGCTGAACAGCAAGCCGCAACGACTGGTCTGAAGACTGGTGCTGAGTTAGGTGCTTTAGAGCAAGCGTATACGCAAGCTCAGATCAATGCACCGCTCACACAGGCTACAAACGTCGCTCAGTTGATGAAGGGGTACACCGTACCAACGGGTCAGACTCAGACGTACAAAGGCCCCGGTGACGTGTACCAACCCTCACCCCTTTCACAGATTGCCAGCTTGGGTACTCTGTTGGCTAGTGGCTTTAATGCTAATAGCACTGGCTGGGGCAATCAACTGCTCAAAGGCTTGGGCGTTAGTGGTAGTTCCCCTGATGCAGATAAAATCCTTAAAGATTACATGACGACTACAGGAAAGAGCATTTTTGACTATGGGTCTGGTGATGATGATGACATCAGTGATTTCTTAAGCAACTACACGCCACCAAATCCATAAGGACTAAAAATGGCACTTCCAACAAGCTTACTTAAAAAACCTGTTGATCTTTCTGGTGATTCTCCAGAAGACGAGGAATACAAACTCGACTTCAAAAAATCACAGGCTGACCTGAAGGCGGCTCTTGCCGCTCGTGAGAATCAACTGTTTGACCCAGTGCTGTTAGCTCTGTCACAAGGCTTTGCCGCCCCTACAAAAACTGGTGGTACTGGTGAGTCATTGAGTAACGCCGCAGGCTTGGCTAATACAGCCGCTCAAGCTCAACAAAAAGGTTTGATGGAAAACGCGCAGATGCGTATGCAACTAGCGCAGATGGGTTTAGAGCAGGGTCGCAAAGAAAAAGCTCAAAACATGGTTAGCGGGTTGTTTAACCCTAAGCCTGCTGAGGGTGCTCCTACCGTTGGCGCTCCTGCTGTTGGAGCCACTGCGGGTGCTCCTGCGGGTGCTGGCGCTTTAGCTAATCAATCTGCTCAACCATCCGCTCCGCCTACTGGTGGAATGCGTTCAATTACTGGTGCTGATATTTTTAAAATCAGTCAGTACGACAAAGATTTGGGCGACGCTTTAGCTAAAGCTGTTGGGGTAGATAGGGATCGTTTTAAGATTTCTCAGAACGGTATTGTGTTTGATTCGGGGACTGAGAAGTACTTGAATATCCCAATCCCGGGGCAAACGCAGTCAAAGTTTGACACACCATTTGGCTCATTCAACATGACTCCCAACGAGTACGCTCAGCTTGGTCAAGCCATGTCCAATGGCAAGGGCAAAGAATGGATGGACATGTGGCGTCAAGGCAAGATTGACGTAGCTGGTCAACCTGTTGCTGGCACTGTTCCTTCCCCTGCTGGTACTACTCCTGTTGGGGGACGTCCAACAGTTGCTGATGCTGAAACTGCCGCCGCCGCTAAGAAAGAAGAAGCTTTAGCAACCGTTAAAACTCGTGTTGCACAGACCACAGAGGTCAAAGATGCCGCCAAAGCCGCTATGACTTTGATTCCTTTGTACGAAAGAGCTGGCAAGCTTTTGAAGACCCAAGGAATTGATGAGGCTTTGGGTGTGTTTGAGCGACCTGACTTCTTGGCTCAGCTTGGAGCTTTCCTTGACGACGCCGTGAGGATTGGCCCTTACGCCGTCAACGCACCTGCTATTCGTAAGATTGTTACAAACTTTGCCACTGACCCTAAAGTAATCAGTGCTTTGACAGAGTTAGGTCAAGTTGAAGCGATGTGGCAGTTTGCTCAGCGTAAAGGTTTGGGTTCTGGAACGTCTGTGTCAAACTTTGAACAGCAAATGGTGAACTCGATGGGCCCGAACTTCAAGGATCCCAAAGACGCCTACACCAAGAAGCTTGAGTTCATGCGTGAGAAGGCTAACTTTGAGCAGTTGCTTGGAAAAGAACTTTACCGCACTGGTTTGCAGTACGAGGACTATGTCAATTCAGACGACTTTGATCGCATATTCCTGAACTACCGCAATCGACTAGAGAAAATTGGTGAGGTCAAAGTTCCTAGCGTAGGTGGAGCTGTTAACCCAGCGGCTGGTAATGATCTGCGTAAAAAGATTGGAATGTAATTATGGCTGAACCACAAAAACCAATGGCGTTTCTCGACACTCTTGATGAAACGCAAAAAAAATTTGCAGACGAGATTATTGAAAAGTCTAAGGCAAAAGGCATGGATCCTCGCCTTGGTTTAGCTTTGGTCTACCGTGAGAGCAAGTTCAATCCTGATGCGATTGGTGACAGTGGTGAGATCGGTCTGTGGCAAGTCTTGCCATCTACTGGCAAACTGATGAAGTACTCTGAGAAGGATCTTAAAAATCCATCCAGAAATATTGATGCTGGTTTGCAGTACTTGAACCAAAACCTGATTAAGTTTAATGATCCTGTGCTGGCTGTGGCTGGGTACAACGCGGGGCCTGACCACCCGTACTTTTCAGACCCCAAGATTCCTTTGCCGCAGAGCACAGTTGATTACGTCAGAGACATCAAAGATCTTGGTGGATTTACTGAGTCACCAAAAGAAGATACATCGGGAGGCTCTCCTCCTCCACCTCCCCCATCTCCTGCTTCTGAGGAAGACCTGCGCAAGCAAAAAGCCGCCATGATTGGTGGACTGGGTGGGTTTGGTGCGGGTGCGGTTCAGACGATGTTTGGTGGTGGTGGTGGGCAAGGAGGTGTGACGACAAATGCGACCACCCCCGGGGGCAAGTACGCCGCCAAGACTGGTTACGGTCTAGGTGAAGGATCCACCAAAGAAGCCATTGAGCGTTACAAGAAGTTTGCACCTCAACCCTTGGGCGACCAAATGTTTGCTGGCGATGCAAAGAAAACCTCCATGGGGGCGGGCCCTCGAAACCTGCCCACGGTGCCGGGCACCGTTGCCCCGCTCTCCATCAACAGACAGGTTCCTACTCCCCCACCTACACCTATGCTCCAAAACATTCGTCAAGGCGCTCAGACCGTAGGGAATGTCATGGGTAAGATCCCCGTGGTTCCAGCCACCCTTGGCGGAGCCTCCGCAGGCTACCAAGGTCAAGAAGCCTTCAACCGTTACAACAAAGGTGACATGACAGGAGCTACAATCGCTGGTATGGGTGCTCTAGGCGGTCTCGCATCGATGGTTCCTCACCCAGCCACCAGAGCACTCGGTGCGACAGCTTCTACGGTCTCTCCTGCGGCTCTAGCGGTGCTTGATAAGATGCGTGCTATGAATCAACAACCACAAGTTCCCGCCTCCCCTCAAGAAATGCAGGCGGCACAGAACCCAGCTTTCAGGTATCCTAAGCCCATGAGTCAAGCACCATTTCAACCAAGACTTCCACCATTAGGCACAGTTCCGCCTTCAACGATTATTGGTAATTGATTCTCCTCACAAGTGACTTTAGGTGCAGTTGCCACTTGTTTAGCCCCCCTAACACGGGGGCTTTTTTTTATGCGTTACCAGCAGGTGTACAAAGCATGAACAGGATTTCTTTGCGCTCGTACTCTACGTCATCCATAGCCGCGTCGTAACCGTGTTCTAAAACCAACGAGAACAGCTTTGCTTTGTAAGCTTGCTCAGACTTACAACCTTTGTCAAAGCATTTTGTAAAGCGCTCTATGGCTTCCCAATCTGCTTGTAATTCGCCTTTTTCATCAATTTTCATCAAGATCATGTTCAAAACGCTTGGAATCCACAAGGTCGTCAAACTCGTGGCATTCCCTGCGATCTCGTGGGTCAATTGCCCATTCTAACTTTTTAGCAAAGTCTCGTACAGCGTAGTACCTTTGGGAGTCCTCAGACCAGCCCTTGATGGCGTCGAGGAAGGATGGGAGCTGTGACGGCTTCCACCCCTCTCCAAAGAGCTCAGTGACAAAGTCCTTGGGCGTCATAGGTTCTCACGGTAATCACCAAGCGCTCTGGCTACGTTGGTGTTTATTGTGTTGACAAACTTGATGCACATGTCGCGCTCAGTTTTAACAATAGCAGGCATAGCCGCCATGATGAAGGCGTCAGCCAGCTTTTGAAGGTCTTCCTCAAGGAAGCTGTAGTTATCCTCAAGGTTGATCTTAAAGAAGGCTTGCTTGATGTCGTCTGTGTTTAAGTAGGGGTTCATAGTAGTGCCATCTGTGCGGCTTTTTCAGCCTTCTTTTTTAAGTAATATCTTCTTTTTGACTCACGGTTTCTTTGATTTTGTTCGTCCGCTTTTCTTTTTTCTTGAACAAAGTCACGAATTGATTGAAACTTTTTTTCTGGGTCTTGCCATATGCCAGCGTCTTTCAACGCTTGCACTTTTTCTTTGGGAATAGTAATTTGTGATCGTGCTCTTGTAAGTAGTTCTATCTCGGTCATTCGCTTAATGATTAGGTCATTGATCTCCCGCAACATGGTGATCTGCTGTTGCAGTTTTTTTGCTTCATCTTTGGCGCCCCAGCACATCTTTTGTACTTGACCAACCGTATCTCGCATTTCTGCAATTTTTGATAGCCCTGAGTTGCCCATTTCAACCTGCAACTTGGCAACGTGCTTTACAACATTTTCAATTTGACTTTTGTTACGGCTAATGCTCTCGTTGATGTCGCTCTTTTCTTTGTTTGAAATAAACATGTTGTCCTCACGTGTGTTTGTTTTTGGCTTGCCAGTACTTGAGGAGGTGATAGAACATCTCCTCCCCGCGTTCGAGGTCGTCTTCTGACCATTCCTTGGTGACGCAAAGACCCGGCTCCGTTACGGACACAAAGACATTTGCGCACCTTGCTTGGGGCAGGTTTAGACCTAACCGATAGGCGGCTAGTTGCATCAGGTGCTCGTCGTACGTATCCACCTTGGCTGGGTCTGTGAATTCCTTGGTTTTAAAGTCAATCACTATTCCATCACCATCCTCTGAGCACAGGTCTAGCTTCCCACCAAAGCCAAGCTCGCAAGCAAATGACTTCTCAGAGATCCACGTAGGCTCACCAAAGACCTTCTTGACCTCTTCACCAACGCCCATCTGATAGTCCATCATGTCAGCAACCATGACGCCTTCGTACCACTGCTCAAGCGCTGTGTGCACCTCTGTACCCCTTTGAGCGGCGGCACGAGCGTGTTCCCTTGAGTCTTTGATCACTCGCTGTACGTAGAGGTCTTCTGCCTCGTCTGGCGCCCTTGGGAGGGTCATAGATGCAAGCATCATTTGGTTGAGCTTCCACGCCTCGAGACCCGGCTTGGCGGCACAGCCAATGATCGTCGTGACGGACGGTACAAGGTTCATTTTGCGCGCATCAGCTAACGTGGTGTTGCGTGGTTGCCCGTTCTTAGCTTCCACGGTGTACTTTGGTGCACCTTCTCTGGTGTACCAGTGCGAGCTTTCGCTTGCTCTTACGGTAATGCTCATTGAATTCCCTTTAGTTTATAAATTCCAACAACCCTTGCGTGGGCAGATGGGTTTGCAGACTGCTTGTAACCAATCTTTTCCCAAACATTCTCACGAAAGATTGAACCTGTTGCGTTCGGATGAACCGACTCTGGTCGACTGCACATTGACAGAACCTCATCGATTGATACCGAACCGTGCAAGGCGGCAAGCGCCTTGGCTGTACTGCGAGCTTTGTCAACCCACGTTTTGTTATGGTCGTACACCTTTTGGACTCCAACATCCCGAAGGCGTACACCCGCCAGCAAATCAAGCGTTTGGTTGTCCATGATCAGAAGGGAAGGTCGTCTTCCATGTCATCAAAGCCGCTAGAAGGGGTCTTAACGGGCGTAGGAACGGGTTTTCTGCCTTGGAGAGCCTGCCACTCAGGGGAAGCCTCAATCATCGCCTTGAGCCCCTTGCCAAAGGTCTCAAACAGCTCAAGATCAGGCTCAGCTATGCGGAACACTTGATTAGGGTTGATGGCAGGGGGTAAGCCAGCGGACTTGATGACCGAGGGAACAGGAGCGACGCCTTTGACGTTGGAGAACGTCTTGCCGTTCTTGCCGGGGCGCGGTATTACCGTCAACATGCACCAAGCACCCAAGATGCTCTGGATGTCAAAGCGACGCATCTCTGTGTCTGTGAAGGGCTTGTTACGCCAGTTCTGTAGGTCGATACGAAGGTTAGCCTTTTCTGACCAACTCAGCGTGTAGTTCTTGAAGATCGCTAAGGGGTCGCCACGCTCTGTGACAAGCTCTTCGCCGTCGTCGTCTTTGCCGTGAAGTTCCCAACCAAGCATGATCTTGCGCTGGTGCTTCTCTTGACCATCAAACTCAGTACGCTGGGTTCCCAAGTCGATGATGCGATAGCAACGTGCAAGATGTAAACCTGCGGGTACTTGTTTAAAGTCGCCTGATGGCGCTGTGTTTTCTACAAAAAAACTCATGATTTTTCCTTAAATATTGTGTCAAATTGTCGAGTAAATTGGTCAATGAATTGGTCTAAGTCTGGTGCTGTTTTTTTTGCTTCCTCAAGTAAATATTGTGTGTATTCCTGTTGTGCAACAGGGTCTGCTTTCCATTCCTCATATTCTTTGTGCGTAGCCATGGTGATCACTCCCAGTCTCCAAAGAACAACGCCGCACCTACGTAGTCAGGAAGGTGTACGCCACCACTGTAGATGTGGTTGATGTCTACGTTTTCGTTCATGCCACTAGCTATGCCCATGATGTAGTGAAGCTGTTCTGTGTGCCAATCAAGCACCATGATGATGCCGATGCGACCTTTGCTGGTGTCGTACCAGAGGACGTCTTGTAAGTTCATTCTTCGTCCTCTGGATATTCTTCTGGATCTGCAAGGTCTTCTTCTGTCTCAATTGCTGTGCTCTGAGCTTCTTGCTCACGTACAGCCTTGTTGCGCTCTTCAAGCTCTGCCCATTCTTGGGGCGTACGCTTAGGGTTGATAAAGCCTTCTGGGCTTTCGGCTTCAAGTTCAGCCATAGTTTTGTGGGTCATCATGGTCTCCAGATAAAAAGGTCAAGGGCTAAGACCACTGCGCCTATGGCGAACAGGATCACGTTAATACGCATGGTGCGGAATTCTTTGTCGTTCATGTCAGATCTCCCACACAACCAATGCGGTGTACAGGACAACAAGGAACAAGGCATAGGCAACCCAGCCAGCAATGCGACGCTGAGAGAACTCAGGCTCAATGTTGAGCAAAGCCATTTGGATGATTTCATCATCGTGGCTCATGTGGTTCTCTGTGGGAGGGCTGTACATACAGCCAATTTGAAGACCAGACTTGGTCGTGTAGGGAAGTTGTTTATCCAATTGATTCTCCTTAACCGTCGTATCGACGTGCAAGCATTCTAACACCGAATTAAAAACCCTTGCAACCAATTGTTGAGTAAATTTGAGGGGTATCTTTAATTTAAAGTTAATGTATACTTGCCGCCAAGGAATAAAAACAATGAAATTGCAGGAGTACTTTTCTACGGAGCCGTTGGGCGCAAGAGGTGAGATGGCAGAGTATCTGGGCATCAGCTTGACATGGATGTCTCTGCTCATTCACGAGCGCAGAACTGCGTCTGCCGCGTTAGCGGTTAAGATTGAAAAAGCAACGCAAGGTCTGGTCACAAGAAAAGACTTGCGTCCTGATTTGTTTTTCGTGTAAAGTTTGAAGCACGGCTAGGTAGGGCTTGATCACCCTGCCGAAAAGCGTTCCATCCCCGCCTGCCGCTGTTTCTTTTGGGATGTGTAATTGGGATCGGTATGCACTACTATCAATTTAACATTGGCGACTACGCCAGTCACACTCGCCACCTCGATTTATACGAGGACTTGGCTTATCGTCGCTTGCTCGACATGTACTACCTTCACGAACGCCCGTTGAACGTCGATTCAGCGGTCGTTGCCAAGCAGATTGGTATGCGAGAGAAGGTTCAGGTTGTCCAAGACGTGCTTAATGAGTTCTTTCAGCTTGGCGAAGAGGGTTGGGTCAATGACCGTGCGGACAAAGAAATTAAGCATTTTCACTCCAAAATTCAGCAAGCATCACGCGCTGGTAAAGCATCCGCTGAACGTCGGAGTAGCGCCCGTTCAACGGACGTTCAACCAACCAATAAACAAGAAACAATAAACAAGAACCAATTTACAGTATCTAAAGATACTGTTAGTCCGCCAGCAGGCGAACCTGACGAAAAACAGAATTTAAAAATATTAGGTTGTGACCACAAAGGTGTTTTGTCTCTGTACCACACCACCTTGCCAAACCTACCCCACATCGAGATCTGGAACGACACTCGTGCTGGCTACCTAAGACAAAGGTGGAGGGAGGTTGCGATTGACCTGTCAAAGAATGGAGTAGTCACCCACGCTGACATGTTGGCTTGGTGGAAGCAGTTCTTTGAGCACATTCGCAGTTCAAAGTTCTTGACTGGCAAAACCCAATCAAAGGACAAACCACCGTTCTTGGCTGACCTTGAATGGATCATCAAGCCAACGAACTTCGCAAAAATCATTGAAGGCAAATACCACAGGGACTAATCATGGCACTGAACAACTTTACAAAATTCAACAAAACCGAAGCTGTCGATGACAGCCCTAACACCCTTGAATGCTACGCCAATGGTTGCCCCATGGCTGGTGGGATCTCAACTGGAGGACGATGGGTCTGTGCCTACCACCATCAAGCTTTTTCGGATGAGTGGCCTCGCGTCACAGAAGCCTTGCGGGACGCAGAAGCGATTCGTCTTGCAATCACTGAAGTCATGAAGATCGACATGATCTCTTGGGGCGCCAACACAGGGGGCTACCCACCAAAGTGGCAAGAGTTTGCCGCCCTGTTCGACAACTACCCTGAGCTTCAACCAAACGAGCATGAGAAGATCCGCAAAACAAAGTACGAGTACCGCCTGCGCAATGAGCTGGCTATTCGTGCAGGCTTAGCCAAGAGGAAGGCATGACAAAAAGTGACGCTCAAAAAATCCTTGACGAGATCCGCGGTGGGTTTGGTCATGCCTACACCGAGACTTGCACCCTCGAATGTCTCAATCTCACAGGAGACCTTGGAGCACATGAGACAGTGCGAAGCTCGGGAGTGGATGAGTCGGTACGAGAAGAAGGCTATCGAGCGAGGCTCCGCCAGCGCGCAATCATGGTGGCAAGGAGTAAAGAATGACATCGCAAAACGCAGAGGACAAGCCGCTTGTGACGACCTCGTCCAAAGAATGCAAAACGAGCGTACTGCGCGTCGAGCTAGACTTCCCGCCCGCGGAGCTGTTCCCAAACCGAGCGAAGGGCACCCATTGGGGGAAACTGTACAAGATTCGATCCGACTACCGAGAGGCAAGCACGTGGTTGGCAAAGCACCAGATCAAGGGGTGGAAGCACCATGGTGGACTGATTAAGTTGACCATCATCTTTGACATGCCTGACAAGCGCAAGCGTGATGCGGACAACTGCCTAGCCGCGGCTAAGGGCGCCTTGGACGGTCTGGCTGACGCGCTGTTTGTGAATGACCAGCTCTTTCAACCGATCCTAATTTTTAGGGTTGAGGGCAAGAAGCCGGGGCGTCTAATCATCGAAATTAAGGAACAAGCATGAACTTATGGCAAGACTTTAAGAGCGTCAAGGGCGGCACCTGTTACAAGTGGACGCACTACTTCCCCATCTACGAAAAACACTTTGCTCAGTGGCGTAATAAGACCTTGACCATCTTTGAGATTGGCGTATCTAACGGCGGGTCTGTTGACCTGTGGAACCGTTACTTTGGGAACATGGCAACCATCGTTGGGATTGACATCAACCCTTACTGCAAACAGTTTGAGCGAGACAACATCCACATCCGCATTGGTAGCCAAAACGATGCTGGGTTTTTGGACTCATTGCTAAAGGAGTTTGGCAAGCCTGATATTGTTATTGACGATGGTAGTCACCTTATGTCCGATGTGATTCACACTTTTAATTTTATGTACCCCCACGTCAGCAAGAACGGGATCTACTTGGTCGAAGACTTGCACACAGCGTACTGGCAGGAATACGGTGGTGGGTTAGACAAAAAAGACACGTTCATCAACTACAGCAAGAACTTCATTGACTCGCTCAATGCAGACCATAGTCGTGGGGCTGTTACCCCCGACTTCATAACCAACAGCACGTTAGGCATTTCCTACTACGACAGCATTGTTGTTTTTGAAAAAGGAAAGCCTCACATGAAAGTCCCAGTTTTTAGTGGCTAAGGAGAAAACATGACCAAGCTTATTGACCCAAACGAAGCCGTAGATTTTATGATCACCAACTCAGCCAAATACGCAGAGGCAGAGGCAACAAAGGTGTACATGGAGGAGCTGAGGAAGACCATCAAGGCTGAAGAAATGAAAAACGCTGAGGTGCATGGAAATGGCGAGTACAAGACCGCCGCCATGCAGGAACGCGAAGCCTACGCCTCCCCACGCTACAAAGAGCATTTGCAAGCCCTTAGACAAGCCGTAGAGGAGCGCGAGCGCCTCAGATGGCTCCTCATAGCCTGTCAGGAAAGAATCGCCGTATGGCGCTCTATGGAGGCTTCCAACCGCCACGTTGAGAAGGCTACCCTGTGAACAACTCCCTTACCGCCAAAGAAAAAGCTTACGTAGGGCTGGTCAAGGAGCTTCCCTGCTCTGTGTGTGATGCAGAGGCTCCTAGCGACGCCCACCACGTCAAACAGCACAGGCAGTACACCGTTATAGCTCTGTGCAAGTCCTGCCACCAAGGGAGCAAGATGGGTTGGCACGGGGAGCGTAGGGCGTGGGCGATAGCCAAGATGGAGGAGATTGATGCCCTGAACGTCACCATCGAGAGGGTCGTCGCCCAGCTAATGCAAAAATAATGTTGTATTTTCACAAAAATATGCAAAATAAATGCAAAACTTAGGGTTTATCCTACTAGGACTCTTTAACTTTAAGTTAAGATGGAGGGACTGCATAAGCAGTGTTACTAGGAAAATTTACTATGTTCACAATTAACGACGGCGGCAGACAAGCCGCAGGCTTCAAGGGCACCACAGGCGACTGTGTGGCTCGTTCAATAGCAATCGCTTCAGGCTTACCTTACTCAGAGGTTTA
>Ga0209401_1000109_pt1 | contig 55007 bp, 88 predicted proteins | sample M_140807_MF_Meta_FD_187318 | JGI IMG/M metagenome (GOLD analysis project Ga0209401, IMG submission 187318) | Freshwater microbial communities from Lake Montjoie, Canada to study carbon cycling - M_140807_MF_MetaG (SPAdes) (version 2) | ecosystem: Environmental > Aquatic > Freshwater > Lake...
ACCTCACCGAGCGGCTGTCGCGACTCGAGGGCAAGGTTGAGGTCTTGTCGTCAGACTGGCCCCAGGAGCAGGCGATCACTCGCGAGCGTGAGCGCGAGCGCGCTCGTTCGCCCATGGCGGAAGAGCTCGTCACTCGACGCCGATAGGCAGCGGTGAGGGCTTGACAGGAGTTGCCCTCAGGGCATCGTCAATCGCGCATCGTCACGTCGCGTCTTCTGTCGCGCGTAGCGGGACCAAAGGATCACAGCCATGTCGATCATGTTTGTAAACCCAGCCGGCCACCGTAAGCGCGCCTCCAAGAAGAAGCGCAAGCTCACGCACATTCTGAGGAGAAACCCCATGGCCGGCAAGAGCAAGAAGAAGGGCAAGAAGTCGCCCGCGAAGAAGCCCGCGAAGAAGAAGACCGCTGCGCGCAAGTCGCCCGCGAAGAAGCCAAAGAAGCGTCGTCCCTCGACGAAGAAGCAGCTCGCTGCGGCGCGCAAGCTCCTCGGCAAGCACGGCTTCCGCGCCAAGCTGCGGACCAAGGTCGTCGCGGCTCGCGGCGCGAAGAAGGAGAAGGCGAAGGCTGCTCGCGCGGCTGCGAAGGACAAGAAGAGGGCGGCTGCGTACCGCAAGCGGTCGGCGGCGGCGGCGAAGGCGCGCAAGGCAGCGGCCAAGGCGGCACAGCGGGCGATGGACATGTCGGCCAAGCTGATTCGCGCCAACCCGTCGCGTCGTCGGCGGAAGCACAGCCCCGCGCGTCATCACCGCAAGCACACGCGGCGCTCGACCCGTCGCTACCGTCGCAACCCGGCTGGCGGCGACATCATCAAGATGCTCATGGGCGCGGTCAAGATGGCGGCTCCCGCGGTCGGCGCGATGCTCGTCGGCAAGGCGCTCTCGACCCAGGCGATCAAGAACATCCCGATGCTGTCGAAGGTCATGGGCTACGAGAAGCCCATCCTCGACGTTGCCATGCTGGTGGCGGTTCACTTCGGCGCCCCCAAGGTTCCGATGCTCCGCAAGTATCAGACCTCGATCATGGTCGGCCTCGGCGTGAACCTCATCGTGGACACCCTGTCGGCGGCGCTGCCGGCTGACATCAAGGGCAAGATCGGCCTGTCGGGCGACGGTATCTACGACCGCGCCCTGTCGGACTACGTCACGACCAGCGACTACCTCACGACCGGCGCCACGCCGATCGACGACGACATCGCGCTCGCGGACTACGTCACCACGGGCGACATCGAGGAGGAGCTCGGTATCTCCGAGGAGCTCGGTATCTCCGAGGAGCTCGGCGCGATCGACGCGCACACCGTCCGCGGTGGCGTCTCGCAGGCGGCGATGCTCAAGGCGATCCCGTCGCAGAGCTTCTCCGAGGAGATCCCCGCGCGCTCGTTCTCCAAGGAGATCAGCCACGCGGGCCAGGGGTTCGATAACCCGGGCGCCCTCTACGCTGGCATCTTCCGCGGCGGCTTCTAGCTCCCGCTCCCCTGGACGTTGACGTGACCTCGGCGGGAGACACCCGCCTGTCGTTCGACATTCCGCCGACGACGAACAGACAACAGGTAGCAGAGAGAGAACCATGCCCCGCATTGCAAATGTCCGCGAGCGTCGTCACCAGCCCTTCTGGGATACGCTCATCCGCACCACTGGCAACCCGACCGTGCCGCTCCAGAACAGCACCAACCTGTTCGGCAACAGCAACGTCGGTAACCTGGCCCTGACGAACCTCCAGGTCGCTGGTCAGCTCGCGAGCGATCAGACCTACGTCATCCTCGCGCTGCGCGCGTCGCTGTACTTCAACGGCACCAACCGCCGTGCGAACTACCTGCGCGTCAACTCGCAGCTCTACTGGACGCTCATCGTTGGCGAGAAGCCGATGTTCCAGGCCCCGTGCTGGTACTTCCCGGCGGGCGGCGGCGTGTGGGGCTTCGACGCGACCCCGGCGACCGGCTCGATCTTCGCGAACGGTGAGCCCAGCCAGGAAGCGATCCTCAAGCTGGCTCGGCCGATCGTCGTGCCCGTTCGCCAGAACTTCGCCGTGCAGGCGTCGTTCTACCCGATGGGCTCGGTCTCGGCGCTCGATGGCCTCAACAGTGGCGCCACCGACGACGAGAAGGAGATCAAATTTGTTTTGGATGGGTTGCAAACCCGAGATGTGCAGTGATTTCGCGTACTTACGCGATTTCTACTGAACATAGCTGATCTGATCAGCCCCCGTCCCGGCGGGTAATCCGGCCCCTTCCCCTGTTCTCGTGAACCTGTCCCGCGCATCCGCGCGAGATCTTCCGCCCCTCAAAGGCGACCCCGACTACGGAGACCTTCCATGAACGCGATCGAGCAGAACCTCCAGAAGCTGTCCGCGGCCCTCCGCATCCTCGACAAGCGCAGCGGTCAGCTCCAGGCTGTCGTCCAGCAGCAGGCCGCGATGCTGGCCGAGCTTCAGACGCGCCCCCGCACCATCACCGAGGAGATCGACCAGATCCCCGGTCGTCGCATCGAGACCGTGCTGTCGGGCGAGGTCGTCTTTGACGCGACCGACGAAGGCAAGCGCGGCAACCCGATCTTGATCCAGGTGAGCCAGGACGGCCCGTTCGTCATGACGCACTATCCGATGTGCCTCTGGCGTCCGACGCTCCCGACCACGGCGACGAACTATCAGCGGTGGCGTCCGATCTCGACCTACCCGCTGCCGGATCAGGTCGTCGATACGGACATCATCGATATCCTGTACGAGCTCCAGGACGGCGGCTCGCAGCGCAACTTCCAGAACGCTCCTCGAGGCCCGCTGCTCTCGCGGCCCGACAACGTCATCCCGTGCGCGGTGCCGACGCTGTGGTCGCCCAATGCGGCGATTGCGTTCTATCCGACGTACAACGCGCTGACGTGGGACAGCGACACTCCTCCGACCCAGGGCACCCTGCACGTCGATCTGATCGGGTATCGGATCGTCAACCTGTAAGCCCGTGAGCTACACCCACACACCTTCATCACTGTCGGCCTGCTGTAGCGGGTGCGCCGAAGGCGCATCGACGTGCAACAGCAGCGCGCCGCGCGCGACGATGGGCGACGTGTCGCTGACAAACCCGCTGATCTTGCTTGTCGGCGGTTACCTCGCGCTGAAGCTGCTTGGTCATCGCGCACGCAAGAAGCGAGAGCGCGAGTACAGGGCGTCCCATGACCGCATCCACGGCTCCGGCGCGTTCGATGCCCTGGAAGCCAAGCGTAGAGCCAGACGATGAGCTACGCCCGCGCGCCTTCGTCGCTGTCGTCCTGCTGTAGCGGGTGCGCCGGGGGCGCGTCGTCGTGCGCGAGCTCGACGCGCGGCCTGGGCGGCGTCAGCGTGCCGCCACTTTTTCCGTTCATATTCGTCGCGGCGATCCTGTTCGTCGTCACGAGGAAGAAGAAGTGACCATGGCGAAACCAACGACGGCTCTGGTCAGCAGGTCCGACGTGCAGCGCGCGAAGGTCGAGCTCGACCGGATGCGTGGGTCGCTCGCGAAGTGGCTCAAGTACCGCACGCTCAACGACGCGGTCCTCGAGGGCAAGGCGCCGACGAAGAAGCCGGTCGCGTTCGCGCGGTCGGTCATCGAGCAGTCGCGCGACATGACCGCGGAGGGCAACCTCGCGAAGCAGCTCTACGTCCTGTTGGCCGAGACCATGCCTGGCGTTGCGCTGCCAGAGCCCGATGTGACGCGGAACCCCCAGGCTGCGGTGCAACTCGCCCGCATCGTCGTCGAGGGGCCACCCGCAACCTCACCGGGCGCGCAGGGCGCCTGGTACACGGCGTGGCCCGTGCTGATCGTGGGCGGCTTGCTCCTCGCGGTGACCACGGTTGTTCGCACGCTGGCCGATGCCGCGGAGCGACGCGAGTACTACGCCTGCGTGCAGAGCGGTGCGTGCGCGGACGAGGGCAAGTGGCTCAAGTGGGGCGGCATCGCGGCGCTCGCCTACGTTGCCTGGCAGCTCGGCCTGGGCGAGCGCGTCAAGAAGGCGCTGAAGGGCTGACCCCTTCAGATCGCCCATCGAGTGATCGTCGGTGACTCGGAGAAGCTCCGACGTGACCTCGATGGGCGATCTGAGGGGGAGCAGATTATGAGCTACGAAGATATGGGCGGCATCGACCTCGGCAACCTGCTCAAGTGCGGGGCAACCGTCGCCGGGGTAGCTGGTGGGGCAGTCGCTGACCCCTACCTACCTGAGGTCGCCTGTCGCCTGTCGCAGCTACAGGCGCTGACGACGGGCCGCACACCCGTGCAGATCTTGACCGGCAGGAAGACTACCGTCCCGGTGCCGGCGTGCAAGGAGACCCCGCTGGGCCAGAAGGGCATCGGCGTCGAGCAGGCAATCCGCCCTATGCGCGCCGCCGTCTACGTCGGGCGGAATCCGTCGGTCGTCTGGCTCGGAGCTGCCGCGATTGTCGGCGTTCCGCTGCTGCTTGGGTATATGCTCGGCAAGAGGTCACGATAGACATGGCGTTCGTCAAGGACGATCACAGCTACACGCGCGGGGCGGGAGCCATCGCAGCCATGGACGCCGCGTCGCCTCGGCGCCGCATTGCCATGGCCCGCGCAGATCGAGCCCTGCGCGTGCGCGAGGCGCTGACGCAGGGTGCGATTGATCGGGGCTACGAGGGGGACCGACCGGCGGGATCGAGCCGCCCCGTGCCACCGCGCCCACCTGGGCCAGGTCGTCGCCCCGTGATGCCGCGCCCGCCGTTCACGGGCGGCGTGCGCCCGACGGGTGTGCGCGCTGGCGTGAGCGGGCCTCGCGCGGAGCTCGTCAAGCTGCCTGGTACGGTCATCACGCCTGGAGCGCGCGAGGGCAAGCCCGTGCAGGGCGCGACCGGCACGCAGGCTCCATCGGAAGAGATCAAGGCCACTGAGCCACCGGCCCCGCCCAAGCCTCCTCCGCGCCAGGTGATCGTCTCTGGCGGCGGCGGCGGGTTCATGCCGGTGTCGCCCAAGCCCACGGCCCCGCCGCCGTGGATGCCTGAGATCTCGGACGAGCTCGATGTCGAGCTCGAGGAGGCGCCCGCCGAGCTCGCCCCCCAGGTCTCGCCTGCGCCTGCGCCTGCGCCCAAGTCCTCGAGCAAGCTGCCGCTGTACGCGGGCATCGCGCTGCTCGCTTACCTTCTGACCCGCTAGGAAATTCGCCATGGCTTACACGAAGACCTCCCTCATCTCGAGCCCGATCGAGAGCCCGTTTGGGATCTCCGAGACCCTCGGCTTCAACTACGACCTAGCCGCTGGAGTCGGCGCCTCCGTCCTGAACCTCTTCGGTCAGAAGGAGGAGACGAAGCAGGAGCGAGCGAAGCGTGATGCCGCGGCGGCGCAGGCGGCGGCGGCGGCTGCGGCGAAGGGCGGCGGCGGCGGCGACAGCAGCAGCGGTAAGATTCCCACGACCTACCTCGTGGCCGGCGGGCTCGCGGTTGCCGGTCTGCTGGTATTCGCGATGCGTCGGAAGTAACCTCCGAGGGATGCTAGCGGAGCCGAACGAGGAGCACGTCGCGGGCGACGACCCGTCCCTGTCGAGCAAGGTCGGGATCTTCGATCTGGCGCGCAACGGTCATCGGGTGCGCGTCCGGTACAAGGACCAGCACGTCTACTGCGAGGTCTATCGCGCTGCCGACGGCTCGCAGGAGGTCCACTGGATGTGCCCGCGCTGCCACGGCGGCGCGCGAGGCTACATGAGCCGCATTCCCAGCTCGCGCAAGCAGATCGACTTCGACCCCGCGCGCCTGACCGAGGTCGGCGGCGAGCTCAACGTCGAGGCGTTCATCTGCCCTTGGGAGTTGGGCGAGGACCGGCGCCAGGACTTCGGCATCGGCCTCTGCAAGCTCGCGCTCGCCATCGATCGCAGCGTCGCCAAGGAAGTCTGACGGTCATGTCGGTTGGCCTCCAGCGATGGGAAGCCGATCTGGTCCGCTTTCGGCGGCGTATCGGCTTTGACTTTCGCGAGCCGGACGGATTCTCGCGCTATCTGATCGCCGCCTACAGCGATCATGCGAACGAGGACGATCGACGACTGTTTGACAGCCTTCAGGTTCGGCGTGACTACGGGCTCTCCACCGTGGAGTACAGAAAGGCGTTCCAGACGTGGTTTGCTGCGATGGCTCCTCGCGGAATGATCTGCGCTCGAGGGTTGCATTCGTTGGCCTTCTCCCCAGGCGAAGACATCGCCGGCTCCGTGTTGTTCGGCAGGGAGGGAACGTACAGCAGCTACAGCATGAACCTATCCTTCGCCGTAGTCAGGTTCGCGACCGCATGGGTTACCGAGTTCTACCCGACGGTGACGAGGAGCTGGGCGAACGTCGCATCGACGATCGATCGCAGGGCGTCAGATACGGTTGGAATGCAGATACGAACGACGCGGGATGAAGAGTTCGATGATCCATCGTGGTCCTCCCTGCCGAAGAAGACCCGGGACGCAATCATCGTGTCCCAGTGCCCCGTCGTGCTGGTTTCCCATCTTGACATGGAAGACCTTGTTGGACCTGGAGGCGACAGCGAGAGCGGCGACGTTATGGAAGCCGAGGTTCTTGCCAAGCAGTGCGAACCACGCTGTCTCAGGCGCGTCTTCGTTGCCTCTGCCTTGAACCGACTGGGCAAGCCTGTCTCGCGTGATGATGTCGAGAGGTTCGGACTTGCCTATCATCGATCGGTCAAAGGTGAGGCGGATGCGCGCCCGGTCGATGTGCTTCTTCATCCTTCCGTGCGGGCCGGATCTCGTCGGAGAAACCTACCGTCGCAGTGGTCCTGGTATGATGTGACACCATGACTCGCAGGCCCAGGATCCACACGCTCGGCAACCAGACCCACAAGAACCCCTACGAGGTCCGCAGCGCGAGCGGCCTCGAGGGCGTGTACGCCAACGAGGGCGACGCCGAGTTCCACGCCGACGAGCTGCGCCGGTCGGGCGTTAGTGGCGTTGTCGTCGAGCGGCGCGTTCACCAGCGAGGCGGCATGGCGAGGTCGAACCCCACGGGCGACTTCGGCGGGCCTCACCCTGACTGGGCCGAGAGCAATGAGAACGCGGTGCGTGACGCGCTTGCGCGAAGCTCGACCAAGATTGCCGAGGTGTTGAAGCGTTACCCTGAGTCCGTGTCGTCGAGCGACCGCGCGAAATATCGCAAAGACGGGCGCGAACGCGAGTCCTTTGAGCGCGCCGACTGGAAGCGCGTCTACGTGCTTACCGAGTACGGAATCGGTGATCCGTTCTCTCACGCCCACGTCTACCAGGCGTTCCAGAAGGCCGTCGAGCTCCTCAAGCGGACCACGGGCGAGGAGTGGATGTGGGACTCGATCAACCCTGGCAAGCAAGTGTTCGTGATGCTCGATCGCGAGCGTCGCAACCCCGCGGGCCTCACCGCGAAGGGCGAGCGGATGTACCGCCAGGTCAAGCGCGGCTACGAGGAGCGCGGCGAGCCCCGCGCTGCGGAGATCGCCTCGCGCACCGTCCTGTCTCGCGTTGGCAGCATCCCCGGCCTGAGGTCGAACCCTCCAGGTGCGCTCACCTCCGATCACCTCATGTTCATCGGTGCCTCACTGCGCGACGAGCTCGTCGAGGAGATTGACTCGACCGATTGGGACAACGTGGACCGCGACGGCGTGCTGTTCGCAGATCGGGCAGCGAAGGTCAAATCGTTGCTCCTGGGTGCGGCGAAGCAGGGCAAGGGGTTCGTGATCGACACGCGACGCCTCACCTCCAAGGACTACGAGTTCCTGTCGGACAACCTCGAGGACGGCGTCGCAAGGAACATGAAGAACATCGCGGATTCGCGCGGGGTCGGCCTAGGCCAGATCGGTCGTCAGATCCGCGATTTTCGAGAGAGCATCGGCAGGTTCGGTGGAGTTCTGCCTGAGGAGAACCCCGCGCGCCGCACGAGGTCGAACCCTCCAGGTGCGCTCACCTACGGTCACTTCTACAGGACCGGGAGCCAGGACTGCGCCAACGTGATCAGCCTCGACGAGTTCGACCTGGACGGCGGCACCGCGGAGCAGATCGTGGCCGAGGCCACGTCCGACTGGGACGACGACCTCGAGCGCGATTGGCGCAGCCAGATGGACGACGAGGACTTTGAGGGGCTCGACCCCCACGAAGCCTTTGAGCAGTGGAAGGCGGGCTGGCGAGCTCGAGCTACTCGCATCATCGCTGAGAGGCTCGAGGAGCGCAGAGACGAGGACGAGGACGAGTAGCTATGGCCCGCTGGCCGACGGGACCGTTCTCAACGCATCGCACCGGCTGCTACGGCTGCAAGCGCATGTCGTCAGCGGACGGCGGGTGCGGCGTCCACGGCTACCCCTGCACGCACTGGGGCATGGACCTGTTCGCGGGGTCTGACCGTCGCGTCGTCGCGCCAGAGAGCGGTGTGGTTGTCGCGGTCGCGAACGGGTCGTCGCCTCCCTGGTCGGGATTTGGCCCCGGCGTCGTCGTCATCCGGGGTGCCAGCGGCGTGTTTCACCTGTTGTCGCACCTTGAGTTCTCGTCGATCCAGGTTGGCGTCGGGCTTCCGGTCTCTGAGGGCACGCCGATCGGCCAGTACGACGCGCGCATCGCGCACACCCACTACGAGGTGAGGCGCAAGCTGACGGGTCCGTCTGCCGAGAACACGATCGATCCCAGCGTCTGGCTCAAGGCCCAGGGCGGGTCGAGTGGCGGGCTCGGCAAGCTCGTGCTCCTGGCAGGGCTGTTCGGGGCCGGGGTCTACCTGTCTCGTCGGCTGTCACCCGCCTAGCTTCGTCGGCTCCGTGATAGCCTGCGGGGCATGGCTAACCTGTTCGCCAACCTCCCCGTCACGCCCGGGAATGGCAGCGGGGCCGCGGTCGATGTCTCGGCGTTCGGCTACTACAAGACGGTTTCGGTTTCGGGATCCTTCGTAGGCACCGTCACGATCGAGATCAGCAACCAGGCCGTCCCGACGCAATGGGCTCCCGTCGCGGGGTTCGGCAACGCGGACGGCGCGAACCTCGGCGTCGCAGCTCACTGGATGCGCGCCACGGTCACGGGCTACGTGCGCGGCGTGCCGACGTGCGATGTGGGCGGCACGGACGAGGGCGCGGCCTTCGCGAGCCTGCCGGTGACGCCGGGCGACGGCGCAGGCGCGGCCATCGATGTGAGCTCGCTGCCGCTGCTCAAGACCATCACGGTCGGCGGTCCGTTCCGGGGCTACGTCCAGATCGAGGTCAGCGAGGACGGGCTCGCACGCTGGTCGCAGATCGGCTTCGGGTTCAACAACCCGGGCTCCGAGAGCCAGCAGATCGTCGCGCGGTACATGCGCGTCGTCCGTTCGGGCGTGCCGCAACTCGACCCTGGGCTACCAGTCGTCAACGTCGGCGCCTGCGCCATCGCGACGGGCGGCGGCGGTGCCACGATCATCGTCGAGGACGAGGGCGTCCCGGTCGCGGGCGGGCCGTTCTCCACGCTCGACTTCGTGGGCGAGGGCGTCGTCGCGAGCGGCGGCGGCGGTACCGCGACCATCACGATCCCGCGCACGGTCGCGGTCGATGGCACGACCATCACGGGCGACGGCAGCACGGGCTCGCCACTCGCGGTCGATCCGGCGGGTCTCGCGGGCCTGGTCGCCGTCGCGGTCGATGGCACGACCATCACGGGCGACGGCACGGCGGGCAACCCGCTCGTCGCGGTGATCCCGCCCGACACCGGGATCACGCAGCTCACGACCGACGTGCTCGCGGGGCCAGGGTCAGGCACGCAGGCCGCGACCGTCATCGCGCTGCAAGGCAACGCGGTGACCGCCGCCGTGCCAGCCGCCAACGACGTGCTGACGTGGAACGGCGCAGCCTGGGCGCCTGCGGCGACGGCGACGACGGGCATCACGCAGCTAACCAACGACGTGACGGCGGGACCGGGCACGGGCACGCAGGCCGCGACCGTGACGGCCCTCCAAGGCAACCCCGTCGCCATCGCCGCGCCGGTCAACGCGCAAGTGCTGACGTGGAACGGCTCGGCGTGGGTTCCCGGTAGCGTGTCGTCGGGCTCGTCGGGCGGCGGCGGCGTGATCTACTACCTGAACCAGGGCACCGCGCCCCAGGCACCGACGGTCAACCTGCCGGCGGGCGTGCGGCAGTTCGGGCAGGTCGCGGAGATCGCGGGCGCGACCGTGACCTCGGGCGTGCTGCCGACCGTCGGCAACATTGTCGTCGCGAGCTTCGTCACCGACGTGAACGTGCCGGGGTTGACCGCCATCCCGGCGGGCATCTGGGACTACAACGTGTGGGCGCAGTCCGCGACCAGCACGACGCCGGGCGAGATCCTGCTGATCTACGAGGTCTACGTCTACGATGGTGTCAACCCGCCGACGCTGATCGACGCCTCGCCCGACATCCCGCTGTTCGATCCGACCAGCCTGATTCAGTACATCGGCTCGGCCATCGTGCCGCAGACGCCGATCCTGGTGACCGACCGGATCTTCGTCGAGATCCACGCCTACGCCACGACGCCGGGGCAGACGGTCACGATCGCGTTCGGCGGCTCGTACCCGTCGCACGTCCACACCACGCTGCCGTCGATCGCGGGCACGGGCATCGCGCACGTCGTCAACGGCGCGTTCGTCTCGCCGGCTGCGCCGGTCATCTTGTCGTCGGCCATCGAGGTCACGGGCGTGCTGCCGATCGCCAACGGCGGCACCAACACCGCGACCGCGCCCGCCAACGGCGAGCTGCTGATCGGCAACGCGGGCAGCTACAACGTTGCGAGCCTGACGGCGGGCAGCAACATCACGATCACGCCTGGCCCCGGCGCGGTCACCGTCGCGGCGGCACCCTACGCGGTGATCTTCGACGACGCGGTGCCAGGCGCCAACCTGTCGATCCGCAGCGACCGCGCGATCCAGAGCCCGATCAACAACGCGCTGCCCGCGATCACGAACCTGGGCAGTCAGACGAACGTGCTCAACCCCGCAGCCACGGGCGCGACGGGCGAGGGCTCGACGATCGGCGGCGGCATTGACAACAGCGCGAGCGGCTACGGCGCGACGGTGCCGGGCGGCGGCGGCAACACGGCGACCGGCGACTACGCACACGCGCAGGGCTTGCTCGCGACCGCGCTGCGCGAGACGCAGCACAGCCTCGCGGCAGGGCTCGACCTGTCCGCGCTGGGCGGCGGCGTGGCGCATGGCCCGCCCCAGACCTCGCACCTCGTGCTGCGCGGCTCCACGAAGGGCGGCGGACTCTTCGAGAGCGTCGAGCTTGGGTTTGGACTCGTCGGCACGCCGGGCATCGAGTTGCAGAAAGGCGTCGCGTACCTGTTCAAGGTCCAGGCGCTCGCGTTCGGCATCTACTCCGGTGGCCCCTACGGTTCGCGTGCGTATGAGCTAGCGTTCACCGCCTACAGCCTGGGTGCCGCCCCCGTCATCAGCGCGCTGGGACCGGGCGCGATCTACGGTGACCCGTTCTCGCAGACCTGGACGCTGACCTTGAGCACGCCCGCCGCGCCCGATCGGATCGCGCTAACCTTCGACACGGGGTCCAGCCAATCGGAGTGCTGGGTCGTCGCGCGGGTCGACTTCACCGAATATCGATTCATCTAAGGGGACGCGATGGCCGCACCTGATTACAGCATCGTTCTCCCCGAAGCGGGCGATCCGCCGACGCAACCTGATGTCGTCAAGGTCTTCGCCAAAGAGGACGCGGGCGTCTCGCAACTGTTCGCCCTCGCGAGCGATGGCACGGTCACGCAGCTCACGCCGGGCAGCGCGAGCTTCCCGCGCCCCAGCGTGGCGGGCGATGCGGTCGTCGCGGTGTCCAACATCGTGCCCGGTACGCAGGTTATCGCCGCGAACGCGAACCGGCGGGGGCTCATGATCGGCAACTGCGCGGGCGGGCGCACGATCTACCTGCGCCTCGGCGCGACGGCGGCGACCGCCAGCCAGTACGCGGTCGCACTCGCGCCCGGCGCGACCTACGAGCTACCGTTCCCGACCTACACGGGCGCGATCCAGGCGCTCGCGAGCGGCGGGGGCGCGAGCGTCCTCGTGCAGGAGCTAACGTAGCATGGCGATCTCGGACACGGTCGTCGCGGTGCCTGCCGTCGCGCCGGGCACGCAGATCGTCGCCGCGAACCCGGCACGGCTCGGCCTCACCGTCGGCAACTCGACGGGCGGGCGGATCATCTACCTGCGCCTGGGGGCCACCGCGCCGACGAGCACGCGCTACGTCGTCGCGCTCGCGCCCGGCGCCAGTTACGAGTTACCCTACCCCGCGTACACGGGCGCGATCCAAGCTCGCGCGAGCGGCGCGGGTGCGAGCGTGCTCGTGCAGGAGCTTACCTAATGCCCGCGTTTGGCCCCAGTTTCATCAGCCCGTCGATCACGTTGCTCGCCAAGCCGATCACGGCGGCGACGGGCACGACCGCGCTCATCGCGGGCGTGGCCGGTCAGCGGATCTACGTCTACGGCTACCAACTGTCGGCGTACAAGGCGCCCTACGTCTGGTTCGTCGATGGCGTGACGATCCTGACCGGCGCGATCGTCGCGCCGGAAGTGTCCGCGAGCGTGGCCCCGCCGAGCTTTCTGTTCGCGACGGCAGCGGGCGCGGGCCTGAGCATCACCTCGACGCCCCCGTTTCAGGACGATGCGTTTCAACCCTCGGCGTTCGACGGTGCGATCACCGTGTTCGGAACCGTCTTCTACTGGCAGGAATAACCCATGGCGATCAAGCACAACTTCACGTCCCTCAAGCCCGACAGCGGCGATCCCACGCTCGTCCGCCCCTCCAACTGGAACGACGGGCACCTGATCGAGTCGGGCTCGGTCACCCTCGACGGGCTCGCCGCCGACGCGCGCGGCTGGGAGTTTCTCGGCTCGACCGAGCTTGTCGCCAACGCGCCGAACACCGCGACGGTGACCATCGCGGCTCGCGAAATGCTGATGGTCCAGTTCGTCGTCACGGGCTACGCGGGCAACGACATCGCGAGCTTCCAGTTCAACGCCGACACGGGCAATAACTACTCGTCGCGCTTCCTCTACGCGGCGAGCGGCGGCGTGGCGTGGACGAACCAGGAGAACCTCTCGACGAACCGGATCGGCACCGGCCCGATCGGGATTGCGCTCGGGCGCTCGGGCACCCTGAACATCACGAACATCCTGGCGCGCAACAAGGTGATCGCGATGAACGTCACCGAGGCAGGCACCAACGCCGCGACCGCTGCGCCGCGCATCACGCTCGCGCAGGGCATGTGGTTCAACACCGCTGCCCAGATCACGAGCCTCCGCATGTACGACCCGACGGGCATCAACCTGCTCGTCGGCACAGGGTTCGCGGTCTGGGGAAAGAACATGATCTAAGATGAAGATCACCTACACTCAGCCCGCCGAGCGCGGCGTGACGACCCTGATGTACGTCGGGGACGACCAGGCGGTCGAGAAGGCGACCGCGGCGCCGAGCTCCACCGAGCTGCTGGTCGGTGCCCTCGCGGCGCACCTCGCCCTGAGTGCTCGAGGCGTTGCGCGTCTCGCGACCGGCGGCTACGCGGCGTACATCGCCTACCGGCTGCTCAAGTCGTCGCGATAGGCGCGGGCAGGCGGGGCAGCGGTCCCCGGTACAGGACGAGCTTGGGCGTCGAGTCGGACCAGACGCGAGCCCCGTGGGTGGCTCCGGGAGGGCGACGCGCGGAGCGGCCCGTCGTCAACCCTAGGGAGCGAAACCCTGCCCGCCGGTAGGCGTAGCCCGCGACGTGATCCTCGCGCTCGCCTCCGACCTCGCCGGGGTCCACCAGGGTTTCCAGGTGGAGCGGCATCCACCCGTACCGCGCCTCCCAGTCGCCCAGGAACACGGGCAGAAGCTGACGCAACACGTCGGAGGCTGCGGGCTCCGGGGCGGCGCGCTCGAGGCGGAAGATGAAGTTCGCGACGGTCAGCGGCGCGGGCCTGGCGTCCTCGAGGCCGAGCCGGCGACGCGGGGCGAGCTTGTAGGCGGGCTCACCCAGGCCAAACCAGCCGATGGTCTCGTCGTCGAGGGCGATGCGCCACGCCATCTTCTTACCGGGGGGGGCACCGCGCGAGCGTGTGTAGTGCCTGTGGATGGCGGCGACGAAGTCAGGGTGCCAGGTCGAGATCGCGCAGCAGGTCAGCTCGCTCACTCGGCCTCCTCGATCTCTGGCATCTGCTCAAACGCCTGGCGTCCTCGCCACGCGGTGCGGTCGTACAGGCGCGTGGTCGCAGGGTCAGCGTGCCCCGCGGCCTCCTGCTTGGCCTCGAGGCCCGCCCGGTTGAACGTCAGGAAGGCCACGCGAAGCATGTGCGGCGAGAATCGCCCCGTCACCTTCGCGCGGTCGGCTCGAGCTCGCAGCATCCGCCACAGGCCCCGGTCGGTGAGGGCGCCTCGCTTGGTTCGCCACAGCGGGCCGGCTGTGAGGCCCGCAGCGCGCAGCACATCCAGCCACGCGGCAAGCGCGGTCGCAGCCTGGCCCCGGATCAGCAGGCGGATCCGCTTGTCGCCCTTTGCCGTCACCTCGGTCTGGTAGCCCTCGCGATCCTCCTCAAGGGCGTCGATGGTCATCGCGACCGCGGAGCTGCGCCGGATGCCTGTGGCCCACAGGACGCGAATCAGGGCGCGATCGCGAACCCCCAGCGGGGAGTCGTCGCACGTCGCGAGGAGCTTGGCGACCACGTCGGGCCTGGCGACGGGGGTTGGCCTGCGCGGGTTCCCGCGCTCGCGACGCGGCCCGTCGTCGATTGAGAAGGGGTTGCGGCCCTCGACGACCGGCGGTAGCTCCTTGCCTTCCTGATCGTAGAGCTCGCGTCGGAGCTCGCGGTAGATGCTGGCGAGGCTCGAGATACGCCTGGTGCGGGTCTTGGGCTGGATCCCGGCCTCGCGCATCTCGTCGATCCACGCCGAGACCTCCTGACGCCGCGGGGACCGAGGGTCGATGCCCCGGCGACCACAGAACGCGAGCCATTGCTGCACGTCGCGCCAGTAGGCGTCCAGGGTGTTCCGGTTCTTACTGATCTGACCGAGCGCGAGCCCGACCATTGCCTCAAAGCTGCCGGTTTCGACATGAACCTGAAGGCTGCGCTTCATAGCTTGCTGTCGATAGCATCAAGCTCGACCTGGATCCTGCGAAGCCTCTGCAAGGACTTAAGTCTTGCAACGTCCCTCCACACCTCCGCGGACACCTCGACCTCCGAGGAGTCGATCTCTGCGTTGTATGCCACGAAATAGGAGGGGTTGCCGTTGCGGTCGATGTGGATCGTCAGAAACGTAATGTCGTCTTCGCTGTTTGCTTCGACCGCAACTAGGGCGTCCTCGGGTTCTGTTGACATAATTAGTATTATGGACCCTTCCCAGGCGCGATTCAAGCCGGGGTGGCGCCCCGGCTCGTGAGCGAGACGAACCAATCGTAGCAACCGTAGCGAGCGTAGCGCCCGGCTCGACCTTGAGATCGCCCAGGCGTCACCGCATGGCGCGCAGGATGGCGGCGCCCACCAGCACACCCGCGATCGCCATGCTCCCGGCGATTGCCATGCGCTTGGCGGTCCCGGTCGGCGGGACGGTGACGTAGTGCTGGGACACGGGCAGCTCGATGGCTGCAACGACGGCCCCGGCGGCGAGGGCGAGCTTGGTGTTATCGGTCATGCTGCCGAGTGTACCTAGCGGCGCAAGCCGAGTGCTGGCTACCGCAGGGCGCGCAGGATGGCCGAGGCGACCAGGACGCCAGCCACGCCCATGACCCCGGCGACAGCCATTCGTCTGGCGATGTTCGCGGGTGGGATCCTGCTGTAGTGGGACTTGAGCAGCTCGATGGCAGCGACCGCTGCTACCTCGGTCAGCCCAAACTTCGTCTGCTCGGTCATGCCGCCGAGTGTACAGCGACACGGCGGCTGTCAGCCGTCGCTCACTGCTCGCCGTCTGCAACCCACATTTTATCGATCAGCGTCGCGGCCCATCGGTAGCCAGGGTCGCCTCCCCACAGCAGCCACGCGATCACCCCGGCGCTCGGATACTTGGGATGCCAGTCCTGCGCGGCGGGCGCGTCCAAGTCCTTCTGATGCCTGGCGAAGAAAGCGAACATGCGGCGCGCGGTCTGCGGCGACACGGTGCGACCGCTGGATAGCTGCACGGCGCGAGCAACGCCAACGGCTGTCCCGCCGCGACCGTAGGTGCGGCGCCACTCGAGGCCGAGTCGCGCCTCGCGCTGCACGCTCTCCGGGGGTGTGAAGTCGATGTGATCGTAGCGGGCGCTCACGGCACGAGCTCCAGGGCCTCGCAGACGATGCAGTCCTCCACCGTCGAGACCGCGCCGCATCGCTCGCACGTCCACCGCTGGCGACCGTCCTCGAGGGCCTGCCCGACCAACGGGCAGTACTGCGCGTGGATCCCAGGCGAGAGCTCAAGGTAAACGGAGCTGCACATGCAGCCCGACCCGCGGGCCGCGAGCGCCGCGCGCAGCCTGCGCTCGAGGTCGCCTACCTTGGCCTTGAGGTTGGCGTTCTCGATGCGTAGCTCGTCGAGCGTGGATGCAGCCTCGATCATTGCGTCGAACATATCAGCCTTCCCGTGTCTCGCTGCGCCAGCCTCCATCTCGCGCTCGAGCGCGGCGAGCGTAGCCGGCCCTGCCAGGCCGATCGCACACGACGCGGTGATCGCGCGCCAGTTCCACGGCCTTGTCGATGTCGCTCACGGGGTCTCCTGTTCGTGCGTCCAGATTTCGCGGGCGAGCCAGCCGGCACGCTCGGCATCGCCCATCGTCGGCCAGTCGTACTGATGACGGTTCCAGCCGTCGCCCTCCTCCTCGGTCCACGTCTCATCCTCGCGGCCGTAGTCCTCCTCGCGCGTGGCCTGCGCCAGTGCGGCGGCGCGAATCTCGACCCGCACGGCCGGCGTGTCGTTGGCGGGGCCGAGGGGCATCAACTCGCCGCACGTGACGCACACGAGCTTGAACACGCCGGGGTGCCACGCAGCGCCGTGGCCCGGTCGGTGGTTCGCCGGGATGGGGCGCCGCATCTTGGGGCCGAGGTACTCCGCGACGCAGCGGTGGCGACAGTCGCTCACGGCGCCCCCTTGCCGCGCCAGGCGCGGGCTGCGCGCAGACCCTCAACCTCGGCCCGCGCCTCATCACGCTCGTGGACGAGCAGGCGCACCGCCTCGACGAGATCGGCCTCGGGGTCGGGGTCGCAGCCCATCGCGGATGCGATGCGGTCCAGCGTGCTACTGAACGCATCCACCATCCTGTCGGACGCGCCCCGTGCGCGCTCGAGCTCGGCGCGGGCGGCTGCGAGCGCAGCCTCGGCCTCGATCGCGCGCATGGTCGTCGCCAGGTTCTCCTTCGCCCAGTCCTGGGCAACCTTCTTCCAGTCCTCGACGCTAACGCGCAGCGTTTGAATCTCCTCGAGCATCACATCCTCAACCACGTCGTGCAGCTCCTCGTCGGTGATGTCACCCATGATCGCCTACATTCGCGTCCTCGACGCTCGACTTGACCGTGAGCCGCTGAATCGCAGCACGGCACCGACCGCACCGCGCCTGGATGCCACCGTCGCTGTAGGTGAGGCGCAGCCCCGCCTTGGGATGGCACGATGGCTTGAGCCGAACCGGCTCTGCGGGCGTTGACGCTGCCTCGATCTCGTCCTGGGTCGGCGTGTTGACGACGACGTTACAGACGTGCCGGTTGCACGTCCGACAGCGGATCGAGAGCATGCCGCCTAGGTGAAAGACGAGTTGCTCGGACCCCTCGTGGCACACGGACTGGACGACGAAGGATGCTGCCCCTCCCTCGTCGAGCCAGCCGTCGAAGTCCTCTCGCGCGAACGCTTTGATCTGCATGGTCATCGCCTCCTCGGATTCTGCTTGTTCTCTCGGTCCATCTCGCGCGTGTACGGGCCGACGATCTCAAGCGCGATGCGCTCGGCCTCGGGCCGGTCCAGGCCACCTTCGTACTCGATGATCGCGGCGCGATAGATGAACTCCTCGCGCCACTCCGCGAGCGAGCGAGCTCGCCATGCCTGTCGGATGCTCACACCACGCCCCAATGCTTGTGGTCCTGACGCGACAGCGACCAGCGAGGGCGGGTTTTCAAGAACGCCTTGCAACGCTCGAGTGACTCTGGACATTCGGCACCGTCGCGCCAGATTGGCTGGACATATCGATACAGGAAGTCCGTCCTGTCGTCGGGCCACGCTGCCGCCCACTCCTCCAAGGATAGACCGCCGAGTCCATCGACGATCTTGATCTCGTTGCCGTATCGCTGCACGAACCGACCAGGATCGGCGCTGTGAGGCGAGATCGACAGCCAATCCACGGGCGGAACGATCCGCTTGCTCCCGGAGCTGGCGACCGCAGTCGAGAACCCTGCCATCTTGAGCTCGCGCAGCAGGGGTCGCAGGTCGTGATCGGCGGGCTCCCCTCCCGTGATCCAGACCCACCAATCACGATCGCCTTGAGGGCAAACCGCTCGCACGAGCTCGACGATTGCCTCGGCGGTTGCGTGCGACGTGACGCGATAGTCGGTGTCGCACTCAGCGCAACCCACCGAGCATCCCGCAAGGCGCACGAACGCCATCTGGAAGCCACGCAGATGACCTTCGCCTTGGAGGGTCCAGAAGATCGGGTTAGGTGCCAGCGGATAGCGCATCGTTGGATGTCTCCCTTAAGAACTTTCTCAGCTCGTTGAATTGCGAGGTGCCGGTCAGCTTTCCCTTGCGGAACCATCCGGTACCGTCAACAGAGATCGCGCCAGCTCGCCAGCAAAGAATCAGCCGCTCCCAAGTGTTCACGCGCGCCACATGAACGCGCGCCGGGAAGCGAGCGCACCACGGATCGATGTTGGCGAGCTTCCACTCGGTGGAGCCTGCCAGGAAGATGACGCACTCGTTATCCGGCACGTCCGCGAACGTCATCCCGTCCTGCGCCGCGAACGCTGCGCGAAACCCAAACGATCGAACGATTGGCTCGTACCTCGGCCAGAGCTCTAGCGTGGCGGCGCGATTCGCGACGACATCGGGCACGACAGCCCAGAGCGGACAGATGCCGGACAGGGCCGACCAGTTCAGCAGCTTGCGCCAGCCACCCTCGTCCCACGCGCGGTCATTCTTGAACGCGGACCACGCGCCGTTATCGAGCCCATACGGCACCTCTCGCCAGGGACCGCGCTCGCCGGCAGGCGAGAACAGGTGACCGATTCGACCCGGATGCTTACCGGCCAGTAATCCAACCTCAATTCCCGTCGCGTTGCTGACCATGACGATCACTTGCGCTTCCTGGTGGGCCGGTCGAGGGCCAGGACCGCCAGGTCGCTGATCAGCGAGGCGAGCGTCCGCAGGGTCCGCAGGTGCAGGTTGCCGTCGTGCGGTGCGAGCGCATCCGCCAGCAGGCGAGCCTCGTCGATGATCTGTTCCTTGGTTCGCATGTTCACGTCCAGTGGTAAGGGGGCGGCTACGCTTGGCGCAGGACGTAGACCCGCCGGATGTCCACGATCTCGCTGCTCCTCGAGCAGTGATCGCACTCGATCGACACGCCATGACCGAGCTGCTCCTGGAGCTCGGCAAGGTCCATCGGCTGACCACAGTGCGCGCAGGGGACCGCCTTGATCGGCCCCTGGACCGTTGCCGCGGTCACCGCGACTCCTGCCCGCTCGCCCGCTTGACCCCGCGCCGCGCCGCATCACGCGCCGCGCGCCGCAGGAACTCGGCAACGCTGGTCCTGTCGGCGTCGCTCGCCTGCTCGATCAAGAGCTTGTCCTCAGTGCTGACGCGAAATTGCATGATCTCCGTGAGGTCTTGACGGGTCTTCGGCATGCCCAACGTATTACAAACGACGGAACGCTTGTCAACCGCATACGCTACGGGCAGGATGCGCGCCATGCGTGATCGCTACATTTCCTGCTACATCCTGGGCCGCACGGACACCTTCGATGGCGAGGTGGACATGGACGGGCTCGTCGAGCGCATCCTCTCAGGGGCGCCCATGCGTGAGACCTCGCTCGAGGTCGCTCGTCGGGCTGTCATGGCGAGCGCGGACTCGAGCGCGAAGGTCGAGTGGCTCCACGAGAATCTAGAAGCCGTCCGCGCGCTCGGAGGAGACACCGAGAAGGCATGGCGCATGTTCTGCCAGGGTCGGGTTGACGCGCTCGCCGCCCAGGTCGAGGAATCTGCCCTTGAGGACATGATCAGTCGCCTCGACGAGGACGAGGAGAGCGAAGACGACGACAAGGGGGAGGAGGAGGACGAGGAGGAGGAGGAGGGCGAGGAGGGCGAGGAGGGCGAGGAGGGCGAGGAAGGGGAGGAAGGGGAGGAAGAAGGGGAGGACGAGGAGTGATCTAACAGGACTGATCCTGTAGGTCGCTGATAGCCTAGCGGCCATGGGCAACCTCTTCCTTAACATTCCTGTTCCCGCCGGTAACGGCACGGGCGCCGCCGTCGAGACCTCGCAGATGGCGAGCACGAAGACGATCGTGTGCGGTGGCCCGTTCGCTGCGACGGTCAACCTCGAGATCAGCAACGACGCTGGCGCGCTCGTCTGGGCACCCCTGGCGACGTTCCAGCGATCGGGCAACCTTACCGTGTCCGTGTCCGCGCGCTTCATGCGCGCGAGCGTGTCGGACTACAAGAGCGGCGTCGCAAACCTCGACGTGAGTGCGGCGGCGGTCGGTGACGCTAGCTTCGTGCTGCTCCCGGGTAACGGCACCCCGGTGGACATCTCCGCTGCGCCGCTGTTCAAGACAGTGGTTGCGTCGAGCTCGTTCGCGGGCAACGTCGAGATCAGCGGCGACGGCGTCAGCTACGCGCAGATCTGGTCGTTCCAGGACGGCGGACAGCAGAGTCGCGAGGTCGTGGGCAAGTTCGCTCGCGTCATCGGCAGCGGCGAGGACGTGTACCTCGGCGGAACCAGCAATGGCAGCGGCGGCATTGGCACGATCTCGTGGGCACCCGGCGGCGGCGGCGACGCGACGACGTGGGCCGAGGTGATGGCATTCGTCGCCGCGGTCAATCACCCGCTGACCGTCTACCTCAACGGGTCCGCGTCGATCCCGCCAGGCGTGTACGACGTGAACGGGATGCAGCTCATTTCAGACCCGGAGATCGAGACGTTCGTGGTCACGATGGACGACGGCGCCCAACTGTACAACCTCGGCGCGATCTTGGGGCAGATCACGCTAAGAAGCCTGTCCACCTCGCTCACGCCGCTGGAGTTTGGGGCACCACCGTTGGGTGGGCCGCGCTCGCTCAAGCTTGAGTTCAACGCGAGCCTGGAAAACGCCGGGACCGTCCCAATGATCGAGGTCGCGGCAGGCGATCTCTTCGTGATTGCGGGCTTGTTCAACGCGACGCTGACCGACACCGCCCCCGTGGTCAACCTCGGCGCGGGCTCGACCCTGATCGTCGGCGTGTACGGTGCGCTCAACGTCACCGACGACTACGTGACCGGCCCGGCGAGCGCGACCCTGGTGTATCAGGTCGTCACGGGCGGGTTGCCGACGCCGCTCCCCGTCAACGCGGGCTTCGCCGGCACGACGCTCCAGAACGTCCTCACCGGCTGGAGTTGCACGACGGCGGGGCGCCCATCGGTGAACCCGCTGTACACGCTCCACACGGGGACGATGACGTTCGACACCGACCTGGGCCTCCCGATCTGGTGGGACGGCACGCAGTGGGTTGACGCGACCGGCACGCCCGCCTAGTGATAGCCTAGCCGCCATGAGCAACCTCTTCCTCAACATCCCTGTTCCCGCCGGTAACGGCACGGGCGCCGCCGTCGAGACCTCGCAGATGGCGAGCACGAAGACGATCGTGTGCGGTGGACCGTTCGTCGCGACGGTCAACCTCGAGATCAGCAACGACGCTGGCGCCGCTGTCTGGGCACCGCTGGCGACGTTCCAGCGGTCGGGCAACGTCACCGTGTCCGTGTCCGCGCGCTTCATGCGAGCGCGCGTGTCGGACTACAAGAGCGGCGTCGCGAACATCGACGTGGGCGCTGCCGTGATCGGTGACGCTAGCTTCGTGCTGCTCCCGGGTAACGGCACCGCGGTTGATATCTCCGCTGCGCCGCTGCTCAAGACGGTGATCGCTCCGAGCTCGTTCGCGGGCAACGTCGAGATCAGTGGCGACGGCGTCAGCTACGCGCAGATCTGGTCGTTCCAGGACGGCGGGCAGCAGAGTCGCGAGGTTGTGGGCAAGTTCGCGCGCGTCGCCGGCAGCGGCGAGGACGTTTACCTCGGAGCGACGACGGACGACACGGCGGGCGCCGAGCCCCCGCAGCCGCCGTTCATCCCCAGCGAGATCTTCATCTACGCGCGGATCACGGGCGACGACGCCACGGGCACCGGCTCGCTGACCAACCCGTACAAGACGATCGAGCGCGCGGTGCGCGACGTGCCGACCCTGGTTCCGGCTGGCGTGACCTACCACGTCGATGGCACCGGCACGGGCGTTCAGACGCTGCCCGAAATGTACGAGTTCCCGGTGTTCGTCACGACGGAGTCGATCGGTGACTTCGCGTTCGACGAGGAGTTTTTCTACTACTACGGGGCGGTCAATATCACGGCCGATCCCCGACTCGCGACCGGCGTCACGGGCATCACGACGATCCCGGCTGCGGGCGCGGTCATCACCACGCCCACCGCATCGACCGGCCTCAAGGCGATCCAGTCGCCGGGCGCGGGGTGGACCCCGGGTCAGCTCAAGGGCAAGTTCGTGATCGGCGCCGGGCTCGCCACCGAGCACTGCGTCGTCTGGAACAACACGGCAGACACGATCTACATCACGAAGACGAGCGTGCCGACGTTCCCGATCCGCATCATGGAGTGTTCCGCCGAGCTCCAGGCGACGAAGGATCCGGCCCGGCTGCACCGGGGCGCGGTCAACCTGATCAACTCGATGGCGGTTCTCGGCGGGCTCAAGATCTCCTCGACGCTGCCGCCCGATGGCGCCTTTGCCAACTGGGGCCTTCAGGTCGGTGGCACCACGCCTCCCGTCGGCCTGATGCTCTGCGATCTGCCCGGGTGCGGCCTCGTCGGTGAGTCGTGGATTCGCGCGCGAGCGTGCTACCTGCCGGGCATCCTGTTCGCGATGGCGCCGCTGTCGTGGACCTCGTGCTTCGTCAATGAGTCGATCGTCGTCGGCGGAACCACGCAGCTCACGGTGTGGGGCGCACGTGGCCTCGACAGCCTCATCAAGAGCTGCGTCATCCGGCGCACCACGCCGCTGTTTTTCCGCGACCTGTTCGATCAGTTCAACGGCGGGACCGTCGGGCTGCTCGACGTGATGAATACGCAGTTCATCGACATGCTCCCCAACTTCACGCCGCCGACCGCGAACGACATGGAGGGGCCGGTCAACAGCGCCATCTACTGGACGGGCGGGCAACTCTATCTGATGGGCGTGGACATCGCCAACACGTCGGCGGTCGCCCCCCTGGCCGGCGCGACCAACGCCGCGATCACCGTGACGGGCAACGGCTCAGATCTGCACCTCCGCAGCGTCACGAGCAGCGGCAATCTGTACCCCGGCGTCGGCGTCTCCGCGACCGACGGCGGATACTGCGAGCAGAACGACGTGCCCTACCAGCCCGGCGTCCCGGTCGGCCCGCCGACGACGATTGTCGGCACGCTCGGCGCGTTCAAGTCGGGCAACCTGGGCATCCAGGCTGCTTGGCCGGCGACGACGTTCCCGACGGCAGGCTCCAACTTCTCCGACTTCGTCACCCAGGGCACGCGCGTCTTCCGCGTTTCCTGATCTCACGCACCCTCAACCTCACCCTCAGGAGTAACGATCATGGCACGCAATATCGAACCCGCGATTCACAAGGCCGTCACCGCCAAGCTGCGCGAGCGTGGCCTGTCCACGCAGGCGGCTGACGCTGCCGCTGCCGCGCATGCCGCTGCCGCGCTTGAAGAGTTCAAGGCTTCGCTCGGCGCACAGGTGGTTCCGTCCGAGGCCGCTTACGAGCGCGCATTCGAGGCGGTCGTGCAGTTTGCCGCGTTGCTGAAGCTCTAAGCTCGCGCTCGGCGCATGCCGAGGGGGGAGCCAGTGGTAACCTCTCGGCATGTCCAAGGCTGACGACTACAACGCTAGCGAGCTGGCCGCGGGCCGCATTACCCCGGCGCATGTCACCGTGTTGACGCGCCGGTTCCAGGCCGCTTACCCCGATCTAACCGCCGACGGGATGTGCGGGCCTGCGACTCGCGCTAAGATCGAGGAAGTGGCCAAGCTCGACACCCTCACCGTTGCTGCCTCGCAGGCGCTCGCCAACGCCGACGCCGAGTGGCGGCAGGACATCTACGACCCTGCGACCAGCGACAAGTCAGCGGACGCTGATCGGTGTCGGGGCGCGATCGACGGCATGATCCAGAAGGGGCTGCTCTGGACCTGGGAGCCTCCCTACGCCGGGGACGGCAGCTTTGAGTGGTGCGGGGCGTTCCTGGCGTCGGCGTGGATCGCGGTCAAGGCGTCGCTGCGCCAGACCTACTACGCCTCGACCTACCGGCTCGATCGTTACGCGAGGTACCTGCCGGTCAACGACAAGCCGAACCCCAAGCCGGCGACGGGCCCGTACCGGATGATCGTGGACCTCGACGAGAGCTCGACCTCGGCCAGCCTCACCTTCGGCGTGCAGACGGGTGACATCCTGCTTATTGGACCCAAGCCGGGCTACGGCGCGCACATCTGCTTCGTCGAGGGCTTCGACGCCGCGACCAGCATGTTCCTGACGGTCGAGGGCAACGGCACGGGCCTCGGCCCGAACGGCGAGCGTCAACAGGGCGTCGTGCGCGCCCGGCGTTCGCTCGGCGGCGTCAAGGGCTCCTGGTGCGCGCGGCGGCTGATCCGCATCGCGCCCAGCGACCTGGCCTAGTGGCCGAGGATGATCGGCCCGCCGTTGCGGACGGGCTTGACGAGCTGGTCGGGTAGATCCTTGCCGACGACGACGGTCTCCACGTCGTCCGCGGTGAAGTAGTGGTAGGCGACGAGGACGCGCTTATCAGGGGTCTGCGCGATGGCGCCGAGGACGAACATGGCCCCGTGCGTGGTCAGGACGCCGGCCATCTGGTAGCCGCTCTTGAGGACGACCTGGCAGTCAAGGTAGCGGCGGTTCTCATCGACGGGGGCGTCGGCGCGCAGGGACTTGACGACGGGATTGTCGATCTCGGGGGCGTTGGCGAGCAAGGTAGCGAGCAACTTGTTCATGAGTTCTCCAGCACGTTCAGGACTTGTTGTTCGACCGCGGCGTAGCTGAATCGCGACGCGGGGTCGTAGTCGAGGGTGATTGAGCGCGTGCGCGCCTCGTAGGCAGCTCGCATCGCATCGGCCAGCGAGGACAGGTTAGGCTCGAGCCACAGCGAGCGCGCGGACAGACCCTGGGCGCCGAGCGTGCGAACGGTGACCTCGCCGGCCTCGGAGTGGGCCATGGTGACATCGACCTGGGCGGGCGACTCCCAGCCGTCGATCAGGTCAGCGGTTGTGTCGATCAGGAACTCGTCGCTTCCCAGCCCGTACTGGGTGATGACGTGCCGACCGGCGAGCAACGCATCGAACGCGGGCAGGTTCCACGCCTCGCCCCGGGCGGCTGACACGAAGCAGTCGCCCTCGAGGTGCAGGCGGGCGACCTCCTCGTCTGTCAGCGTGACGTTGCTCAACCGGATCGCGGGCAGCTCGGACTGCTCGAGCCCGCATGCTGCGAGCGCGGCGACGAAGGTGTCCCTCGACACTCCTGGGCTATGGAGCACGAGCTCGACCTGATCTCGAGCGGTGAAGGCGTAGGCGAACGCGCGGATCAGCCCCTGGGGGTTCTTGCGTGCCGTCCACGCGCCGACCCAATAGAACCTATAGAACCTATTTCCCCTATAACCCTGGTCGTCGCCGCCAGCCAGGAACCGCTCGTACCCGTGTGGGATGACGAAGGTGCGGCGCTCGGCAGACGACCTGTCCCCGGCGCTCGCGTGCAGACCATTGGACGCAAACGCCAGCGCGCAGGGGCGACTCGGCGCCCAAAGCTGGTCGAACCGCTCGTACAGGGGGTGAACCACCTCAAGCGGTGCCGTCAGGGCTTCCCAGGTCGTGTAGGCAACGAGCTTGGGACCGCGGCCCCGGTGGAGGTTCTCGATCTCCAGAACGCGATGGCAGTCCCGTGGCAGCGTGTGAACGATGACAGCGTCCGGTTCCTGCCCGTGGTCCTCAAAGTGCTCTGAGAGCTCGCCAGGCTCAATGGCGGGCTGGCCCAAGGGTCGGAGGTGGAGCCGGTGACCGGCGCCGGCCAGGGCACGGGCGAGGTGGCGGGCGGCTACCCCGTAGCCGGTTCGATGCAGGAAATGCCCGTAGTATCGGAGATTCACGGGGTTAGGCCGATCGACGCCGCGGAGGCGACCGGCAGGATGCGCCCCGTAGCAAACTCGAGGGCTCTGGACGCGACCATGTCGAGCGCGAACGTCTCCCCGTAGAGGTCGATCGCAGAGGTGATCGCCTCCGCCGAGGCGACTGGCGTCCAGTGGGCGCTCGCGAGCAGGAGCAGGTTCCGCATGCCAGGCGTGTAGCAGCGGTGCCAGTCCGAGACCTCACCGCACACCGCGTTGACGCACACGCCGATCATGGGCGTCAGGACGAGCCGACCGTGGCGGCTCCACCCGCTCTGCGGATGCAGGTCCGCGTAGCGCGTCGTCACCAGGAGGACCGGCAGGCCCGTTGCCACCAGCAGATCGCAGTACGCCAGCGCAGCCAGGCCGAGGTCTGTATCGTCGGTGCGCGCGAAGTACCGGATGTACACGGCGCGAACATGCGACGGCGCGGTCGCCGCGTCAACCGCTACGCGAACTGCGCGTTGTACGCGACCAGGACGCTCGACGGGCCGGTCGTCGCCTGCGTCGTCGTGATCAGACCCTGCGTCAGGAGCTGCGAGGTCATCCAGCAGACACGATAGACGGTGTCCACCGACTCGATCAGATCCTGGTAGGACACGCTCGTCGCCGGCATCTGCGCGGCCAGCGCGGCCAGGATCGTCAGCCAATTGCTCACGGGGTGAGAATAGTCGAGCTGCTCAGGGAACTGCTCGATGCACGTCTGCCAGAACGCAGTCATCGAGGACTTCAGATCGTTGCCCTGCCACTTGCTGTACAGGTTCTGCCAGGCGAGGGCGGCGGCGCTCGGGAGGCTTGCGGCGACAGTCATAATTACCTCGCACAGTCGCTGACGGTGATCTTGGCAGGGCAGGGAGATCCAGGGAGTAAACCTGGCCCAACGCGCTGCGTCTGGATCAGCAAGTAGTCGAACATGCCGTCATTCTCCGCGGTGATGATCTTGATCGTCTGCGCGTTCGACGCGAGCGGCGTCTTGGCTCGGATCGTCGTCACCTGATGCGTCTGCTGATTCGCGGGAGTTGCCACGCTGTACGCGAAGTTGACCCCGTAGATCGCCAAGTCGATCGAAGTCGGGTCGGTCAGGTCGGTGCGGTTGGTGACCTCGATGAACGCATAGCGGCGTCCGTAGTACGGGATCATCAGATTGCCCTGCGCGTTAGGCTGCACGGGCGCCTCGAGCGTCTGGAACAGGTAGGTCCGATCGCTGCGACCCGTCGAGAGGGACGGCACAGGCGTGAAATATTGGAGCACGTCGAGCTGCGGCGGGATAATCTGCAGGGTGTCGAAGGTTAGTGGACTGTCGTTCCAGAGCGGCGGCTTGAACGACGGATCGTAGAGTACCTCGGGCCAGATCAGGATCCGCCCAGGCCGCGCCCCGGGCATGTACTGCACCTCGTTCCGCGCCGCAACCACGCCCACCAGCGACCGCGATGGGCCGATGATTGCGCGGTTCACGAACGTCGGCCCCCGCTGATCGTCGAAGTAGGCGATGTTCACGCGATCCACGTCGGAGTCAGGGCCGATCGCAAACGCCTGCGCGCCCTGCGCGGACTCGTAGATATCTCCCGGGCTCGACAGCGGCGTGTTGAGGCGGAAGAACGTGTAGCCGTTGAGGGCGTACTGGTCGCTATTCGGCTGCGGATAGGCCATGCGAGCTCCGGTGTATCACATCCGCCCGACGCGCGAGCGGATGGCGGGGAAGGCGATGAAGCCGAGCTTGACCGCTGCAAAGAGCGCGCTCGCCGCGCCGATCCACAGCGCCGTGCGACGGTTCCTGGCGTCCTCTTCGATGACTGCGAGGATCTTCTTGGTTCGCTCGTTGACCTCGGTCAGGTCCACCGTCGCGGCAACCTCGGCGGGCGAGGCCGGCGCGGCTTCGCCCAGGCTCCCGGCAAACGGGGCCTGCGCGAACACGCCGTTGCGAACGAGCAGTCTGCTCACTTGCTCCTCAGAAGAAACCACAGCAAAACGGCGGCACCGATGGCGACCGGAATGGTCGGGAACGTCGATGCGCTCTGACTTGGCTGCTTCGACAGCAAGCTCGCGACCACCGATGCGTTGCGGCTGTTCCTCGCCGCCGACAGCTTGTCGAGCCATGCTTTCTGCTCGCCTGGTCCGCTGAACACCACCACGCGACCACCACTGGGAACCTGCATCGGACCGAGGACCGACTTGTTGTACTCCTCCAGCGTGTTGATCGGTTTGCCGTCCACGTCGTGAGCGACCCCGGTTGAGGTCGGAATGCCGTCGGCCCCGACGACTGTGTAGTACAAGCTCATGCTATTTCTTTCCGAGGTACCAGATCAGCCCGACAGCGCCGACGGCTGCAAGGAGAATCTGCGTCGTAGACATGCCCTTGACCACGTCCTTGCCGGATGCAGCCGCCGCCGCCGCCGCGCGCTTGGGTCGCAGCCCGCCACCAGTCGAGACGACGGCGGGTGGCGTGGCGTAGGGATCAAGCGGCTTGCGCGGGTCGGGGCCGCATCGGCCAGGTCCGAGCAGCACTTCGCCAGGACGAGCGCACTCCTCGGCAAACTCGATGTCGTCACCAAGCGTCGAGCCGGCCAAGCTCCCCAGCGTGCGCGCCAGGCCCTGCGACTCGAGGCCGGCGAGGGCGCGCTCGGAGAGCGGCACGTCCACGCGCCTAGGGTCCACCACGGGGGCGCCGCGCATGACGCGCGGCACGCTCTGAACGCCTGCCATGACGTGTCGCATCACGAGAACAACCCCAGGTCAGAGTTATCGAGCTGCAAGTCGCTGTTGTCGAGGAGGTCGCTGATCTGCGACTCCTCCGGATCTGGTGTCGGTGGCGGGCTCGCCTGGGCCGACGGCACCTCGACCTTGCCCTTGTAGCTGCCGGCGTCGTAGGCGTCGTTGTAGCGATACCACTCGCTGGCAGTCGTCGGCGTAAACCCGACGGGCACCGGAGCCTCCGCGGCAATCTGCTGGGTCGCCACGGGACGCGAGGCCGGCGCCGGGAGTGCGGTGGGTAGGGGCTCGCCAATCAGCTTGCTCAGACCCGGCAGGTAGAGCTGGAGCAGCGACTGCGCCGCCGCAAGGCCGGTCCCGATCACGATCGGATGGTGATACTTGGCGAGAGCCTTGACGCGGTGAGCTCCGAGCCATGCAGCCGCGAACGTGCCGACCGCCGCGATGGCGCCCGCATGCTTGACCATGCTCGGGTAGCGACGAGCGATCTGAGAGGTGACCATCCGCGTTGCGACACGCGACGCCACGAACGCCGCGAAGCCAGGCAGCATGTACTCGACCACGTCCGTCGCCAGCGGCGGGTTGCGCTTGGGCTCGCCATGACGAGCGCGGAAACGTGCCAACTTGCTCACGGGCTTGACAGTACCCCCCGGGGGCGGCGGGGGTCAACCGACCCGTGGCTTACGGCAACTTCTCGTCAGCGACCGGCGCCGTCTCGCACAGCCCCCAGCGCATGCAGCCGCCTCGAGGTGGCGGCGGGAACAGAGGGGTCTGCCTCCCTCCGCGGTCGGTTCTGGCCCACGCGACGACCGCGTCAATGCCCGTGAACCCCCTGCCGATCGTCTGAAAGAAGGTCGCGTCAGTGTTCTCGTAGGGCTTCTCTCGCGTGAGATTTTTCTCGGCTCTCAGGGCGCTGATCTCTCGTTCGGCCTCGCGCAGCAGCTCAACCCTGTCGGGCCTGACTTCGGCCATGCGACGGATGCCCTCCTTGTTCTCGAAAATGCACGGGAAGCAACCAACGCGGTCGAAGCCCAGGTGATAGAGCGGATTCATCGGCATGCCGTGCCGCTTGTGGATTTCGATGACGTCGGCAACCGACCAGCGAATCAGGGGGCGCCACAGGTATCCTCCCCATGAACGAGCTCCAGCCGGCTCGTCCTCCCACTCCAGCGCATTTGCTCTCGACGCGCTCTCGTCGGCTCGCACGCCCATGGCGCTGATCGTCTCGATGCCCGTCTGCTCGATGAGGCGATCATGGTACGCACGAAGAGGGACGAGCTTGAGCTCGCGCGTACACCAGCGTGTCACGCGACCAGGAAACCCAGCGCGATGTCGAGCGCGCCCCAGCATTCCTCCCTCGGCGCCAACCACGTCGATCGTGATGCCTAGCTTGACGCGAAGCAGGTCGAGGTAGGCGTAGGTTTCGGGCGCTTCCCACTGGGTGTCCGCGAACACGTAGCGCGCCGGAATGTCGGCCTCGCGCAGAGCCAGGATCAGTGCGGTCGAGTCCTTGCCGCCGCTGACCGAGGCCACGACGGTTAGACCAACTCCCTCCTCGGGGATCTTCAGCATGTCACGCATTGTGTTCCCCTTGTACTACGAGCCCCTAATCGAGCTCAAGGTTCCGAAACCGCTGAACCGTCGCGTCTTCGACCTCGACCGTCGAACCCTCCTGGGGGCGCAGGGCGGCAAGGTCGCTGCGAAGTGAGGCTATCTGCCGTCGCGCCTCTCGGAGCTCCTCGTCGCGCGCAGCCAGGCGCTCGTGGTCCTGGTCGCTGCGAGCCTGAGTCGCTGCGAGCCGCCCCTCGAGCATGATCGCCTGCGCTCGCGCGGACGCCGCGTCGTTGCGGAGCCTGTTCGCCTCGACCTCGACGCGCGCGGCGGCGCGGCGTGTGTCAGCCATTTGGGCCTCAAGCTCGCGGATCCTCGCCTCGGTGATCCGCAGCTTGCTCCGGTACGCCTGGCCGAGGCATGCCGCGTGGAACACCTCGGTGCCCTCGAGCAAGAACCGCTGCGATCGGAGGAGCGGTTGGAGGCAGGCTGCACAAGACGCCATGCCTCCAGCCTACCGCTACGGCGTCAGATCGACGCGAACGTAGACGCGCGCGATGCTGTCCGTCGGATCCACGGCGTTGTTCGGCGGGTTCGCCTGGGTCGGGTATGCCGTCACCTGGAACGAAGTCGCGCCGGTCGCCTCGCAGAAGACGTTCACCGGAGGCTTGATCTGCGCATCGTCGATGATCGGAACCGTGCTGACGGTGAAGATCACCTTGCCGATGTCGAACGACGCGATCGGCGTGGTGAACGTGAACTCGCGCACCCCGGTGTCCACAACCGTGAACTCCTGGATGTTCTTCTGCCCATCGATCGAACCCGCCCCATCATTCGCCTGCCAATTGAAGTTCAGCAGCGCGAACGCCGCCTCGCCCACCGCGCCGCCGCCAGCACCAGCGTCGTTCGCGCCGGCCATCCACACGTCCATGCCGCCGACGACACGCGCGAACTGCGCGACGACCGAGCGCGTGACCGCGCCGCCGTTCTGGAACGAGAAGATCTGCGCCCAGGAGATGCCGTCCTCGCTGACCTCGACGTTGCCGGCAAACCCCGACGGTGTGACCACCGTCTTGAGTAGCGGCAGCGCCGAGATGTCCACCGACGACCCATCCGCCGGCAGCAGCGCAAATAGCGAACCTGCGTCCGAGCTCCCCGCGTCGACGTTCGGCGCCCCGCTCTTGTACTCGGAGGTCACAGCGCGCATCCAGTGCGCCGCCACGTCGATCGTGAGATTGCCCGCCTGCAGGAACGTCGCGAGCGGAGCCCACGGCCCCGCGCCGACATCGTCGGTCGAGTACTCGACGTTCACCGTCGCGGCGAATCCACCACCGCACACGATCGACTTGGTCCTGCCAAACGTCGACACGTCGACAGGGGAGCCGGCACCATTCGCGGCCGGGGCGGGGATGTTCACGAAGAGGTTTGCCATGGGCGGAACCTACCAGACGGCTAATTGCCGTGTCGACCGCTCCCTCTCGCGTCGAATCCAGGCTGCTCGCCGCAGCTCGGGAACTGAGCAGAGATCGACCGCGCCGCCGGCCCGCTCGCGCACGATCGGCCCGAGCTTGCACTTCGCGATCATCGCGTAGCCGCCCGCGTACCCAACGAGCGCAAGGTGCCGGTCGCGCGTCGCGCGCACCCACCCGCGCAGGTGCTGCGCACCCTCCAGGTAGCCGTCGAGCAGGCTCGGTGCGGCGCACCGCTCGCGCATGATCGGCTGCATCACGCCGCACGCGCGCCGCCCGCGCACGAGCGGGCCCACCGCCGCCGGCTGGTACCGGCTCTCGCGCCAGGCGATGGCGAGCAGCAGGTCGGGGTCCACGCGATGAACTACGCCTGCCACGCGCGCGGCGGCGAGGTGCGCGTGCGCGGTGGGCGCGTCGAGGTACGCCGGGGATGTGCGGCGCAGGGCGTCCGCGTCGCTCGAGGACGTTAGCCAGATCGCCAGGGTCAAGATCAGGTGGTTCATCGCTTCCTCCGCACGAGTGGGGTCAGGTCGATCACGCGCGGGACTGTAGGCGCACTCGGACGCGAGGCCAATCCGATCAGCCCGAACGCAACCGCGCCCGCGGCGACGAGCGTGATCACCATCGCTTGCCTCGCGCGGGCTCCTTGCCGCCCCCGTGCTCGGACTTCTCGCGCGTCGCGGTACACCAGCGCGTGAGCCCGTCGAGGTCAGGGTGGCCTGACTCGCGTAGCTGCAGGATGATCGTCCGCTCGCGCTCGGGGTCCGGATCGCCCTTGACGGCCAGCCCCTTGATCTCGCGGATCAACTCGGCCATCCGCTCCACGCGCTCGCGGTTGCGCGCTCCCTCGCAGCGTCCGCAGCTCCGACGGTTGAGCAGCATCGGCTGGCGGCAGTGCGGGCACGTCGAGGTCGCGGCGCTTGGCGTCCGCTCGATCTGCTCGAGGATGACAGCCAGGACGCTGGGGACGCCAACCTCGTCGATCACTTCGCGCACCTTGCCGGCGATGCGTTCGGCCTGTCGCTGACGCGCGGACCCGATGGGCACGACCGGCGCCAGGCGCAACGGCTCGGGCTCGGGCTCGGGCCTCGCGACCGCGCTCGAATTCAGATCGTCGTCGTCGGGTGGCGGCGGCGGAACCCAGGTGTCCGATTCGTCCTCGTCGGGATCCTGATACCAGTAGCTCACGGTGTTGCCCTCCTGAGAGATTCGCCCTTGACCGCGATCCACGCGGCGCAGTCGTGCAGCCGGTCCCACACGCGCGCTCCGTAGCGCGCCTGGAACTCGGCGGATTTGAGGTTCGTCGTGATCAGCAGCGGACGCGCGTCCGCGTAGTAGGTGTCCACGAGCTCGTCGAGGTCCACGAGGAACGATTCCTTCTTGTCCGCGTACTCGGTGCCCAGGTCGTCGATGCACAGGCCCGCGCTGCCGTAGTACCGAGCGCGCGATTCCTGGTCATACCGGCTCGAGGCCGCGAACGTCGTCGCGCGCGTGAACACGATCCTGGTCGGTCGGAGCAGGCACCAGCGGGCCACCGCGACGGTCTTACCCACACCGACGGGACCGCTCAGGACGACGACGTTCTTGTCGTCGCTGTTCCAGGTGTCGAGGGACTGCACCGCGGGCTTGCTCGCGTCCGCGCGATACGCAGCCTCGACCGACCGCTCGGGCCAGCCTCGCTGGAGCATGTACCCCCGCTTGAGGCGGAAGTCCTCGGGCGTCATCGCGCCACCATCCCCGGCGCGTGCTCGCGCAGCCAGGCCTCCTCGGCGTCGATGTCGTCGTTGGTGATCAGGTTGGCTTCGGCAACGCGACCGTAGCGCGAGCCGTCGCCCTTGGTTTCAGCGGCGCGCTTGGCGGCGAGTTGATCCCACTTCTCGCGCAGCTTGTCACCCGACAGGATGTTCTGACGCCAGAACGAGTCACGCTGGCACCAGTCGATCATCGCGTCGATCTCCTGCCAGGAGTGCCCGTCGCGCTCGTGCAGCAGCCGGAAGGCGTCGGTCCAACGCTCGGCCTTGGTGCGGCGCTGATCCGGTGTGAGTTTCGCCAGCGTGCTGGTTGGCGTGTTGGCCGCGATCAGCCCCATGAGGCGTATCGCTGCCTGCATCGACTCCGGAGAGGCTGCTACCCCTCGCTTAGGCCTTGCAGCTCGGGCCTGTCCTGACGCGGTCCCTGCCGCAGGCGGGGACGACGTAATACCAGATCCTGTTCCTGTTCCTGTCTCCTGTTCCTGAATCGGGGAAGGGTAGCGGGAGGCTTTCGCCAAGGCTTTGCGAAAGGCTTCCGCGAAGGCTTTCGCAAAGGCTTCCCCCAAGGCTTTCGAAAACGACTCCAGCTTTAACAGGTACTTGTTCTTCAGGTCGCAGTCCGGAACCTCGTCCCATGCCTTCGCCCAGGACCGGATGACGTTCGGACTCTGGGGCCTAGCGGTCTCCCGCGGCTCCCCCGCAGAGTCGAACAGAGCCTTGGAAAGGACCACCATCCCGCCCTTCCAGGAAGCCTCTGCCATACCTTTCGATAAGACTTCCGCGAAGGCTTCGCGAAAGGCTTCGACTGACCATCCGAGGTCCGCGGCCATGACCAGATCACCCGCGACCACAAGGCCCGGGAGCGCGGTGGTACGCGGCCCGCAAAGCAGGTAGAGCCACAGGGTCTGCGCGTTCGCCTGCGCGGAGGTCAGCGCACGGAACCGCTCGTCCGTCCAGACCGCGACTTCGATCTTGCGGTAGCGCGACATCAAACCCCCAGCAACTCGGAAACCGTTGTCTTGACGATCCCGGCGAAGTCCACGAGGCGCTCCGCTGGGATCGACTGCAAGCCATGCTCGATCTGACACCACTGAGACCTCGAGATGTCGAGCCGCGTTGCGGCGGTCTCCATCGTGATGCCAGCGGCGATCCGCGCCTTCTTCAGTCGCTCTGCGATGGCTTTCCGCGGCCTGTCTCTGCGTAGTGCTGCCATGTGCGTACTGTTGTCAAAACACACACGAGGTGTCAAGGTTTTGCGACTTTGACTTTTTTCCGCGAGTGATCACGAGGCGTTGCGTCATACACCGTCGAGCCCAGTCACTCGTTGTCATACCGCTATGCGAGCGTCTAAACATGAAGCGAGCGACAGAGGACGACTTGGTTCGGTTTTTCGCGATGACCCGTCGCCAGGGCAAGTGCCTGGTCTGGACGGGTGCGCGGCGGCAGGGACATCGACCGTATGGGCGGTTCACGCACGACGGCAAGGCGCGCAGCGCGCACCGTTGGATCTACGAACAGGTCCACGGGAAGCTGCGCGATGACATCGACGTGATGCACAAGTGCGACAACCCGCCGTGCGTCGAGATCAGGCACCTGACCATCGGCACGCGCACCGACAACATTCAGGACGCGGTCAGCAAGGGTCGCGTGCTCGCGGGCGAGCGTCACCCTGGCGCGAAGCTGACCGATCCGTTCGTTCGCGAGATCCGCCGCCTCTACGGCAGCGGCAACTTCACCCAGCGCGAGCTAGCCGAGCAGTTCGGTGTTTCGCCCTCAACCATCAGCTCCATCGTCAACGAGGTCTCCTATGCTATCCGCTGAACAGCTAGCGCAACGTCGAGCCGGCATCTCCGCGACCGACGTTTCGTCCATCGTCGGCCTGAACCCCTGGAGTTCGCCCATCGACGTGTACCTCGACAAGACGGGGCGCAAGCCGCCGTTTGAGGGCAACAGCCGCACCAAGTGGGGCAACCTGCTTGAGCCGCAGATCCGCGATGACTACGCGGAGCGCCGCGGGCTGCGCGTCGAGGTGCCGGGCACCCTGGATCACCCGGAGGTGACCTGGGCGAAGGCGACCCCTGACGGGATCTGTTATTGGCCTGGCGGCGCGGTGCCGATCAACGGGCTGGAGATCAAGTCTCACTCCTCGCGGGTCGCGCATATGTACGGGGAGCCAGGCACCGACGCGGTCCCGGCGCACATCCTGATCCAGTGCCAATGGAACCTGTTCGTTTCGGGGTTGGACATCTGGGATCTGGTCGCGTTCATCGACAACCAGCCCCTCGACTACGTGATCCGGCGCGATGACGAGCTCATCGGCATGCTGCGAGATCGGTGCGAGCGATTCCTGGTGGACCACATTCGCGCCGACGTGCCGCCTGAACCGGACGGCTCCGCGAGCTACGACAAGTACCTCCTGTCGCGGTTCCAGCATCGAGACGAGGAATTTCGCAAGCTCGAGGCAGGCGACAAGCTGATCGACGCGGTCCATGCGCTGCGTATCGCGCGCGGACACGCGGACCACTACGAGCAGACCGTCGATACCCTGACCCAGCAACTCAAGCTCGCGTGCGGCGAGTTCGCGGGCCTCGAGTACCTCGACGAGCACGGCAAGCGGGAGCGCATCACCTACCGCGCGTCGAAGGACGGGACCAGAACTGACTGGGAGGGTGCGTTCCGCGAGTACGCCGCGCGCATGACGAACGACGCCTACGCCCAAGAGGCGATCAAGAATCACAGCAGGACCACTCCGGGTTCGCGGCGCTTCGTGGTGCCGCGGGCGTGGAGCAAGACCACCAGCAAGGGGGAGTGACATGGAGAGCATGAACGGACACCGACCGGAAGTTAACCAGCTCGTGCGTCGCGACTTCGCCGGCACGAGCGTGTCGCGAGAGAACCAGGCGACCCAGGCGCTCGTCGCGAAGGCTCGCGCGGACATCGAGGCGCGCTGGACGATGGCGATGCACCGTCCGCGCAACATGGATCAGGTGCGAACGCTGCTCCTGAAGGAGTGCCGGCGACCGGGGTTCGCGTCGAGCGCGATCTACCGCAAGCCAATCGGGGACGGCGTCGAGGGTCTGTCCATCCGATTCGCGGAGGCGGCAGCGCGTTGCTTCGGAAACATCACGATGGAGGTCACGCAGATCTACGAGGACGAGCACACGCGCATCATGCGCGTGGCGGCGACGGACCTCGAGACGAACGTGACCTGGCCCCAGGACGTGACCATCAGCAAGCTCGTCGAGCGCAAGTCGCTGCGCCGGGGTCAGGTCGCGATGGATCAGCGCACCAACAGCTACGGTGAGTCGGTGTTCCTGGTGACGGCAAGCGACGACGATCTGCTCAACAAGCAGGGCGCGCTCGTGTCCAAGGCACTCAGGACGTGCATCTTGAGGATCATTCCTGGGAACCTCCAGGACGAAGCCTACGAGGTGTGCAACTCGATCTTGAGCGACGCTGCCGCCAAAGATCCCGACCAGGCGCGTAACGCGGTGTGCGACGCCTTCGTGGCGCTCGGCGTTCAGCCAACCGACCTCGAGGAGTGGCTCGGCCACTCGATCAGCGTGGCGACGCCCGCGGAGATCGAGCAGCTCCGACGCCTCTACGTCGCGATCCGCGATGGCGAGGCGACCTGGCCGGAAGCCCTCGAGCAGCGCAGCGAGCAGGCCCAGGCGAAGGTGACGCGCGGCGAGAAGACGCTCGCGGCTCCCAAGGCCGCGCCGGCCACCGGGGGCAAGGGAGCCAGCGGGGTCAAGGATGCGCTCAAGCGCAAGGTCGCGCCGCCGCCGCCCGCGGAGCCCGCGCTCGACCGCGACGACGAGCCCCTGTGGATGAACGGGTCGAGCACGCCGCAGTGATCGAGGTGGACCTGAGCCGCGACGAGATCTGGCAGTCGATCGTCGTCGCGGCCAGTCGCAAGCTGACCTCAGATCGTCGTCGCGCTGACGGCAAGCCTGGACGACAGACGGAGCACTACAACGAGGTCATCACCTGGGACCAGGAGATCGAGTCAGCCGCCGCCGAGATTGCCGTTGCGCGCTGGCGCAACAGGTACTGGTGGGGCGGCAGCTTCGACCTCCGCGGCCCCGGCACGGATGCGGGTTCGGCGCAGGTTCGCTGGACGCAGCACGACACCGGCCACCTGATCCTCTACGAGGCTGACGACTCAGCCGATGCGTTCGTCTTGGTCACCGGACGCTCGCCCAAGAAGCGCATCGTCGGCTGGACCTACGGACGCGACGCGAAGCTCGATAGGTACTGGAGGACCGACGTGAAGTGCCCGTCCTGGTGGGTTCCGCAGCTAGCCCTGCGCCTCGTGAAGGGCTAGTCGCTCCTCGGCCCAGGTGACCGGGACCGGAGCGTCCCAGAAGTCGGGGGCGCCGAAGGCCGGCGGCGTGTGTCGCTGGCCGGCGTGGACGACGGTCATGTAGTCGAGCTCGGCGGGCATCCGCGCGACGCTCCCGTGATTGACGAACAGGAAGCCAGATCCAGGGTCTACGTGCTCGTTGAACGTGCGGCTCGCGTAGAAGTCCCAGGTGAACGCGACGGTGGCGTCGCTCACCCATCGGCTAGTGCGTAGGTCCGCGGTGATGCTGTTGAAGTAGAGCATCGGCGTGAACACGCACGCAGGGTGCTTGCCAGCCTCCAGGAACGCAACCTGTCGCGAGATCCTCGAGGGTCCGTGGTAGTCGTCGTCGTCCCAGAAGAAGTAGACCGCTCCTCGGTCGTTGAGGTGGCGCAACATCGCGTTGCGCTTCGTCGGCAGGTTGGTGCGCGGCCACACGAGCAGCTCGACCTCGGGCACACGGCAGGCATCGCAGAGCTGCACGCGCCGGTCCCCGTCGTCCACGATCAGGAGGTGCTTGGGGCCGGGGTAGTCCTGCGCCAGGAACAGGTGGACGGCTCGGTGAGCCATCTCGGGCCGGTTGAACGTCGGCAGGAGGGCGACCGCGCGCTTCATGCGTCATCCGTGATCACCGCGACGTGCCCGGGGTCCACGATCAGCCACTTGCCGTTGACCAGGCCGAGGTTGCCGTCGTGGATGTCCCCAAAAAACACCCCGTCCTTGTCGAGAACCTTGATCATCCCGCGCATGAGCTCGCGCAGCTCGGGCACCTCCTCGCCCAGGAGCTTGGCCGCTTCGCGCCAGGCGTCGAGCTTGTCGTGCGCGGGCTTGCCCGCGATCAGCGCATCGTAGGCGCGCTGCGCGGCCTTGTGCTGCTTGGCAATCGCTGCAAACGCCTTGGCGCGGTTGCCCTTGCGCGCCTTGATCGCGTCCATCAGGTTTCCGACCTCGTCAGCCGCCTGTCGCCAGAGCAGGTAAATGCCGTGCCCTTTGTACTTCTCGGGGAGCGTCACGGTCCTCCGGTACTTGACCACGATGGGTGCGCTGATGGTGCTTGCCAGGTCGTGCGCGAACTCGGCCTCGGTGTCGTCGGTCGTCAGCTTGAGCACAACGTCGGGATCGTAGGTAGGCAGGACGCAGCCGTAGCCACCGCAGCCGTATTCTTTCATTCGCGCGGCGACCTTGCGCCCGCCCGTTCCCTTGATCGATGCGATCTTGGGGAGCCACTTGGCGGGCACCTCTTCCTGCATGTCTTCGTAGTGCTTGGCGATCACCTTGGTGACCCAGCTACGGCTCGGGTTTTCCTGCGCTCCCGATCGTTCGTCCTCCTCGATGTCTCCGTAGACGGCGGGTTGCTCGGTCCTCCACACCGGATATCCTGGCGGCGAGACCGAGTAGAGCGTCCTCTCGGGGGCGTATCCAATTTGCTCTGTGACGATCGCTGACATGGCAACGGGTTCATGTCTCCCCGTATACGCCCCGTCGCCATCGGCAATCTTTCGCGCCCATGCGATGGCATCCTCGAAGGTCTCGACGTAATCGCCGTCTTGCCCGACTCCGCTATCGGGATCCAGCGCAATCACGGGGTATCCTACCCACAACTCTCCTTTCTCCGCGCTGGGCTCAAACGGGCCATACTCGTTGCGCGGCGGGTTCGCCTTGATGGTAGCTGTCGGTCGCATCAGCGCACGCCGCTCGCGCGTCACCATGAGTTGATCGTCCATCCACGGCTCGTATGCGGTCCCGACAACGTGACTCGGGACGATGTAGGCGTCGATGAACGCATCGCCAGCCGCCAACGGGCTCGGCACAGGCAGCGAGATCGGCGCAGGTAGCGACGGGATCGGAGCCTGAGCCTCCGCGAACGCGCGCTGGGCCTCGGCCTCCTCGGCCTCTGCCAGGCGAGCGTAGTGCTCCTCGAGCTCGTCCTCGTGCTGCTGGGCGTAGCGTTTCGCCTCGTCCGCAGCGAGGTTTTCCTCGTAGACGTAGGCGGGAAGCCTGAACCTCGCGTCTGCCTCGCGAGCTGGGCTGGTGTCGTTGAGGGCCTCGAGGTCGATGCGCTCGACGCAGTACGGCTTGCCCGCGGGCATCGCATACCAGACAGCGTCCGCGATCGTGCGAGCGGCGCGATCGCCGGTCAGGCTGTACTTGTGGTTGATCGCGTCGAACTCGGACGCGCCGACCTGATAGTCCACGCCTCCGTAGTTCTGGATGAGCTCTTGATTCTCGTCAAGGAACCGCTTGAGCGCATCGCTGCGCGATGGATAGCAGAGCTGGTCCTTGGGGACCGGACGGTTCCACCATCCAGCGGGAGGCTTCGGCAGGACCGAGGGCCGAGAAGCGCGAGGCTCACGCTTGGGCAGCTTGACGAGGAGGCGACCGGATTCCTCGCCCTTGAGCTCCTCGGCGTCGAGGCCGATCAGTCGCAGCGACTTGATGATCGTGGCAGCGTCTGCCAGCGGCGCAACCTTCGCGACGAACTTCCCTCCGCGCGCCGGGGTCAGGTCGATTGTGCCGAGGCCAGGCTCGCTCACCGCGGATTCGACCTTGGCGACCTCGGCAGAGGTCAGGTCGATGCGCTTGCGCGCGGGGTTCCCCGTTGCCAGAGGACCGTCTCCCAGCGCGGCGTCCTGTAGCCCGCGGTACTCCTGGCGCGCGGCCCGATACGCCGTGAGCTCGCGCGGGAACAGGCTGCTCTCGAGCAGCGTCATCCCTCCGCGGCTGCGATCTTTCACGTCGCCACCGCGGCTGACAGTCAGGAACCCGCCGGTCCTGCGGATGTAGACGCGCGCCCCCACCCCTGGCTTGCCCCAAGCCTTCGCCTCGACGCCGTGCTTGTTCATGGTCGTCGCCAGCAGGTTGGCGAACGTCATGGCCTGGTCGAAGTCATTTGAGGACGGGTTGGCGCGCTGCTCGTCGCGCGCCAGGATGACCGCGACCGTGCTCTCGTCCCGCAGGCCGGAACGCAAAGGTCCGTACTTGACCGTCGCGGTGTAGGGCGCCTCTTCGGCCAGCGTGGTGAGGTCGAGGCCAGCCTCGTGCAGGACGACCACGACCTCGGGCTGATCGTGCATCTCGCCAATCGCCTGGCGCCCACCGTACTCGTCGAACAGGATCACGTCGGCCACGAGATCGAACCCGACGACCTCGGAGCCATGAACGACGCGCACGCTCGGCGTGCCAGCGCGAACCACCCTGGTCAGGGCATCGTCGAGCGCCGCCTCAAACGAGGCGTGCTCGGGGACCAAGTCGCCATCTCCCTCGTCAACGTAGAAGGCAAGATCCTCTGCATCGATCATCCGGCAATCCTACACGAACCTCGGGACTGGACGGGAGTGCTGTGGTTTCGTAGTGTTGGCCCATGAACCTTGGACATGGGATCCGCAACGGCTACGAGGACATCGAGGACATTGCGGATCCAGACGGGGTCGTCGCCGTGATCTCTCGGCGTCGTTCCAACGGCACGCTCTCGGTCGCGGTCTTCAAGGTCTTTGAGCGAGACGGCGTTCGCGAGAAGACCAACTTCTTCAACAGCCGTCACTTCCCGGCGGTTCGGCGTGTGCTTGAGATAGCCGAGCGGCGCGTGGCGGCGCTCGAGGCTGACGCCGCGCCCACGGCAGAGCGGTCGTCGAAGGCTCGCGCGCGATGAGTCGATGCCTCGCCTCGGACTGCGAGCAGCCCGCGAGCGAGGCAGGATTCTGCGTCACGCACGCCCAGGCACCAGCCGGGCAGCGCGGCGGGTGGGTGTCGGCGGCGCGGCGGAAGCCCTACGATGCCACGCCGGTCTCACCGCGGCTGTGGGTCGGGTCCGCGCCTCCCCTCGAGCGCGACCTCCCGACCGTGGACATCCTGGTCCTATGCGCCGCGGAGGTGCAGCCAGAGCGCATGGCGTTTCACGGTCAGGTTCTCCGCTGCCCGATCTCAGACGCTGCCCTGACGCCGGCCCAACTTGAGCTCGTCCTGAAGACCTCGGTCGCGGTCGCCAAGGCCATCGTCGAGGGTAAGCGCGTCCTGGTGACGTGCGCCAAGGGACGGAACCGTTCCGCCCTGGTCGTCGCCTTCGCGCTGCATCAACTCACGACGATGGACGGTCGGCAGATCGTCGCCCACATCCGCAAGCAGCGTGGCGAGGCGTCGCTGCGAAACCGATGGTTCGTCGCGAAGATCCTTGAGATCGTGGGCGACGGACGCCCCAAGGTGCGACGCAAGCCGAGCTAGAACGGCTGCGTCAGGTGATGGATGATCGGCTCATGCCGTGGCGTCACGGCTGAGATCAACACGACGTTCTTGTCGTCGGGGTTCGGCTCGTATGCCGACTCCTTCGCGCCCTTGATGTAGATCGGCGTGACGAACGACAGCCTCTTGAGCTCGCCGCCCGCGCCGCGCCGCATCATCATCTCCACCTGCTCGCCGCCGATGTCCATCAGCTCGTAGTCGGTCTCGGCGCCGCTGCGCTTGCCGCTGGGGAGCTTCCAGCGCAGCCCGACGCAGACCCTGCCGGGATCGTTCGGACGAGCGTCGCTCAGGTCACCGTCAACGACCTTCATCACGTTGCCGCCGATCTTGAACGTCTTGGGCAGCGGGATCTGCTCCTGCGCCTTCTCGCCCTTCTTGAGCAGCGTCTGCCAGGTGCCGTCGTCTTTCTTGTACGCCATGAACACGACGGCCAGGCGTGAGTTGTAACGCTCGATCTCCTCGATCGCGTACTGCTCGTTCACGTCGGTGCCACTGAGCGAGAAGGTGAGGTCGTAGTTGTCCGGGAACTCGTGTCGCTTGCCATCGTGCATCCACGGAGCGCGACGACCCGGCACCTTGGTGTAGTCGTAGAACTGCAAGGGCTTGCCGTTCTCGCCCGACTTGCCCCGATAGTGATCAAAGAACCACGGAGCCACGCGCTCCCACGGAATGTCCGACAGGACGTTCAGCCGGAACATCGGCGTGACTTCCTGCTTTGGATTGGGACGACGATAGAAGGTGCAGTCAACCATCCACTTGTCGATCGACTCCATCAGCACGCGCATGAATGCGGTGGGCTGACCCAGGAGCGCGTGCGCTTGCGCGACCTTGCGATAGGTGTTGTACCGCTCGCTCGCGTTCTGGCCGGCGAAGATCAGGCACGAGTCACGGCACTCCTTGGAGCTGCCCTGGCACCAAGTGAACTTGGGGCCGATGCGCTGAGGCAGGCCAATCGCCGGATTCTTCCAGCGTTCCGCCATCCTGGCACCCTCAACGACCATCGCAGCCGTCGCCTCTTCAAACATTTTCGGCGTGTACGGGATCTTTTTGTCGTGCGCGCGACGCTTGATCTGCTCCTCCGACACGTCGAAGATGCGCTCGTAGGGGCCACGCCTCTGAGCCGCGAGCTTGGCGTGCGCCGCGGGGACCAGCGTGACGCCCATGACCTCGACGGGCCTGTCCACGTCCTGGCTCGGCTTGAGCGTCTTGTAGTTCTGGCCGATCCAGGCGTCGGCCATGCCGATTGCGGTCTTGTACTTGGTGACGATCTCGCCTCCTCTTTCCATGCCCGCGAAGTACGGCAGCAGGAGCTCGTGAGCCGTCTTGAGCGTCATGTTCATCACCGATGCCGCGGAGATCGGAGACAACTGCGCGCTCGAGTAGGCAAGCTCGGCCATCTCCTCGGCAGTCGGCGCGTCCTCGGGGTTCGCCTCGGGCTCGTCGATCACCTGGACCGCGACCGGCCCACCGACCTTGCGCTGCACGAGGGCGAGCGCGCTCTCGGCGTCCTCCTCGAGGCCGAGGATCTTTCCGTCTGGTGAGATTGCAGCGTAGTACGGCTTCATGACTACCTCTTGGCGACGAGCAGGCCGAGCAGGCCGGTGATCTGCTCCTGCCAGGGGATCGGAGCGATGAAGACCTTGATCCGGCTGATCGAGGTCGCGGCGACGAACAGGCGGTTGCCCTTCGCCACGTCGAACGAGAGCGGCACGCCGGTCTCGAGCTTGGCGCCCTTTCCCGACAGGACCGGGGCGAGCTGCTGCGAGCGCGAGACCGCGACGGGGCCAGCGGTCTCGAGCGTGAGCGTCACGCGCGCGAACTGACGGTCACCGTTGTAGAGGACCACGAACCGCCCATCGAGGACGGGCTTGGCGAAGAACGTGTAGAGCTCGGTCGAGAGCTCCGCACCCGTCAGCGAGGGCGAGGGTGCCTGGACGCTGCCCTGGGTGTTGTTGGTGGACACGTTCGGGCCGAGCTTGGACAGGCCAGGCGCGGGCTTGATGCTCACCGGCTGCGCGTACAGGTTCTTCATCACGATCTCCTCTTGAAGTAAACCATCGATCCTAGCGTTATGGCGCCCGCGATAGCGAGGGCCGCGAGCAGACTGCCGCCGCTTGCGCCTCTGCCGCCCCCGGCTCCGTACCCGCCGACCCACTCGGCGTTGTCGAGCCAACTCTTGGGGGTGTTGCCGCCGGCCTCGGCGCGTTGCCGGAACTCAGCCCAGGTCTTCGCACCAGGCGCGTACTGCCTCACGCGAGCCGGCGCGACGTGAACCATCTTGACCATACGCCAGAAGTCCGCGCTGGTCTCGGGCCAGTCAACGTACTTCCGCGCGTAGGCGCGCGTGACGTTGACGTAGCGCAGTCCAGAGGCTACCTGCTCCTCGGCCTCGGCCTCGGTAAGCGGCCTGGATGCGCGCTGGGACGAGCCAACGCACGCAACGCGCAGGGCTTCTTCGCTGGTCAGTCCTTCGCGCGTGTTGTGCGGCGGCATAAGCTGGAAGATCCCGCTCTCGCGCAGTGTCGTGTACGAGCACGGATTGCCGTTGCTCTCCTTCTGGATATAGGCGAGCAGGAACGGGATCGGAATGGTCCCGGCGTGCTTCTCAAGCAGCGGGAGCCAGCGCATGACCGAGGCGGGAAACTCGGCCTCAAAAGCGGCGCCGAGTGCGGCGCGATGGGGGCGGTAGGGCGAGATCCTCACGGCCCCATGCTACATGGAGGCCAGGAGCTTATCGACCGCAGCGTTGATCTCCTGCATCCTGGCGACCGATCCGCCCCGGTCGGGATGGTGCTTGCGGGCGAGCTCGCGGTGCCTGGCCTTGACGATCACGACGGTCAGCTTGTCGCCGGGGCCGAACCCCAGGACCACGCGCGGGTCGGGTCCAGCGGGCGGGGGCGGGGGCGGGGGCTGACGCGGGGGCTGGCGCGGGGTCTGGCGTGGCTGCTGGCGTGGCTGCTGGCGTGGGGGCTGACGCGACGCTCGCGCTCGAGCTTGGGCCTCGACCTGGGCGCGCAACTCGTCGAACCCCGGGCTCTGGAACATCCCCATCAGGTCGTCGATGCCGGCGAACACTTGGTTGTCGTTGACGCGCTGCCCGCGCAGCACGCGACCGAGCAGGCCGACGAGCCGCTCGCCGGGGCGCAGCGGTCGCGTGACCTCGGCCTCGAGCACGAGCCGGTGAGCTGGGCAGAGCGGCGGGTTTCCGTCGCCCTTGCGCCCGCAGCGTCGATCTGACTCGACGTAGGCGCACCGCGGAGCCTTACGCCGGGAACTTGCGGTCGAGCTCGGCATTGGCGGCGGCGTCGTTCTGGGCGAGGGAGGCGCGCAGGCGATCGATCGCCTCACGGATCGCACCGACCTCGAGGTCGCCCTTCCAGCCAGCGTTGAGGGTCTCGACGATCGACGCAATCGCCTGGAGCGCATCCTGGGCGTCTAGGCGTGACAGGCGCGAGAGGTTTGACTTGGCGATATCGCTGATCGCCCGCAACCCCAGCATCGCGGCGTGCAGCAGCTCGATCGACTTGATCGCGGACAGGTTCACGGTGCCCCCTTGATCGCAGCGAGCTCGACCAGCAGCTTGCGCCCGAACTCCTCGGCGGCAACCAAACTCGGACGATCGTCCTGCGTTGCAGCCGTCGCGAGCGCGCGATACAGCCGCTCAAACTCCGCGACCAGCTTGTCGCGACGCTCGCGGTAGGCGACCAGGCGGATCTCGGCCTCGGCCCTCGAGGACGCGCTCGAGACGATCTGCGCCTGATGAGCCGCATCCCACGAGACGAACCCGTCGCGAGCCACGTTGGCGCTGACCAGCACGGTGTGGAGCGTGCGCTGGCGCTGATTGCCACTGCACGCAGTCGGCACGGCGATCAGCCCGATGCAGATCGCAAACGTCGTCAGGTACAGCGTCAGGGTTGCCTGGATCGGCCTCACGGCGCGGCGTCTCCCTTCGCGTCCTCGACCGGGGACGCCGAGCCCGCGGGCTTGCCCTTGAGGATCTCCACCGCGCCCGTGACCGTCTTCCCCGCGGCATACGCGACGAAAATGCCGGTGACGAACGTCTGCCACTCGGCCACGGGCATCGAGCCCAGGCCGGTTAGGACGCTCGCGGCGATGATGATTAGGACAGCGAGCAGTCCGCGCTCGCTCCTCCACAGGTCGGTCAGTGCTCCCATGCCGGGAGCCTACCACGCTACAGGAGGTATTCGCGACTCAGCGGCAGGCCCGCCCACTCGAGGCGGATCGACGCCGCGCAGCCGATCACCTCGGCCCGACAGACCGAGCACAGCCCGTAGTGCTCGACGACCACGACCTCGCCGGTCGCCCCATGCGTTGACAGCGCGCCCGCGGGGCTGGATCGCTCTCGATCGAACGCTGCCAGGATCGTCTTGTAGTTGGCCCATTCGCCATGCGTCAACTCGAGCGGCGCGCGAGTGCCGAACCGGACCTCGCCTCGCTGGCACGTCGGCGCGTGGCGCACGTCGGGGATCTCGAGCTTGCGCCACCGGGCCAGGCGCGAGAACGGCGCAAAAAGCCGCTCCCGGGCCAGGTGCAGGAGCTCCTGGCGCGGCAGCAGGCCCGCCCCCCATCGCTCGCGTTGATTCTCGTCGCCGTGCGCGATCATGGCGCGTGCGGCCTCGACGCTGGGTTGGATGTCCGCGCGCATCAGTTGAACTCCGCGACGTTCCGCTTGCGCGTTATCTCGCGGCGGATCACCTCGCCCAGGCGATCGGACGCCAGCCCGCACTTAGCCGCTGAATCGTAGAACGGGCCGACGAGCGCACCGAGCTGATACAGCGCGATCACCATGATCGACGACCAGATCTCGTCCTGGTCGCGTCGAGACAGCGAGCTGACCTTCATCAGTCGATCAAACACGTCGATCGCCTCGCTCGCGACGATCCAGCCGGGAGGCTTGCGCTCGGCCATATCGGCTCCGCGACGCTCGCCTCGTTTGATGCCTGCCGGGGTCATTGACGCACGCAGCCTGTTGGCCTCCATCTCCCAGTAGCCCGCCTCGCTCTCCGTCGGAGCTGCCAGCCGCATGCACACCGCAGCCGCTAGCTCGTCCTCGACCTCCGCGCGCTCGTCTGCCGTTGCCTTGGATCGCTTCTTTGCCATTGCATCCTCCTTGTCAAATTCGGCGCGCGAACCCGTCGGGGTCCAGGCTACCAGTGATCCACACAGCGTCGTCGTCCTCGCAGACGAGCAGCCCGCGCACCGCGCGCAGGCGCGCGATCAGACCCGCTTGACTCTTGCGCTTGCTCGCGACGCGCCCGCCCCATGGCTCGAGGCCATCGAGCAGATCTTCCTGATAGAAGCCGCGGGCCGCGCGCATGATCGCCTCGCGCTCGACGACGGACAGTCGCTCAAGGCGAGTCACGGTCGTCCTCCTCGGAAGATGCTGTCGAGGGCTGCGACGATGAACGTCGCCGCGACCTGGGGGACGATCGCGTTGCCGTAGGCGCGCAGCTTTCCCACTCGACCGGATACCCCATGAGCCAGCGGGAATGATCCGGGCTCAACTGGCCTCCACTTGCCGTCTCGGCAGGGGAGCCAGTCAGCATCTCGCCAGTAGCTGTGATCCGCACCGTGCCGATGGTCCGCGCCATCTGATCCATGCCCATCTCCTCCTTGCGGTCGCCGCTCCGAGATCGGAAGTTGTCCGTCTGGGGAGTCGGCCACGCCGCGAGCTGGGCCTGCAACGACGGGTGCGTGATCGCGGTGCGCGGCCCCGATTTCATGTTCGCCTTCATCGCCTGGTAGTTCTCCAGGGTGTTGCCGATCTCCGTCGCGACCGGGGTCGCCCAACTCGCGAGCCTTGCCTCGGTCGGGAGCCCTCCGGTCCCTCGCCGCGTCGTCGGTGGGCGCTCGCCTTTCTCGTCGCTCTTGAGCGGCGTTGACCAACTCGTCATGCGCGCTGCGCTCGTCAGCGTGTGACTCGGCGCCAACCGTGTTTCGGTCACCGGGCGAACCCCCGTCGATTCCGAGTCCTCGCGAACCGGCGTCGGCCAGCCCGCCATGCGCGCTGCGTCCGTCAGGGTCGTTCCGCTGTGACCCGTCAACGTCTCGCGCTGCTGACGCTGCGCGGACCTCGGCCTCCCGTCGTCCGCGTACCCATGCCGCGCCGAGTCGCTGGAGTCGCTCGTCGTCGGTGTAGGCCACGAACCAGAGTCGTTGGCGACGGTGCGGGGCGCCGACGCCCGCAGCGCACAGATCTGCCGCAGCGCAGGTGTAGCCCGCACCTTCCAGGTCAGCGAAAACAGCGTCGAGCCAGCGGAGTCCGTCAGGGCTCGCAACCTGTTCGCCAAGCACGATTGGAGGTCGGCACTGGTCAATGAGCTTGAACCAGGCGGGCCAGAGGTGGCGCTCGTCGGCAAACCCTCGTCGCCCACCGGCTGCGGAGAAGGGCTGACAGGGGCAGCTCCCGGTCCAGATGCTGGCGTCGTCGGGCACGCCTGCGAGGCGCAGGGCGAGGCTCCATCCGCCGATGCCGGCGAAGAAGTGCCGCTGTCCAGGCCCGGAAACGTCAGTTGCTGAAAGGTCGGTGATCGATCGGTCATCTACGGCTCCCTGGGCGACGTGCCCCGCGGCGATCAGGTTACGCAGCCAGTCGGCTGCGTAAGGCTCGATCTCGTTGTACAGCGCGGTCACCTGGCGACCTTGCCATCGGCGTTCTTGTCGCGCGTGAACCTCGCCTTGACGACCTTCCCGCCTTTTTCTCGCAGGGCGAGGTCCATCGCATCCACAGCGTTGTGGGCGTCGGCCATGAAATCGGCCTCGATCGAGATCGTGATCGTGATGCGTCCCTTGTCCATTGTATCCTCCATGCGGGCCAAGCCCGCGTTGTCGCTTGTACGTCGCGTGCGGTCAGTGGTCAAGTTTCGGAGCGGAGCGCATCCGCCAGCGTATCGCGTGCGCTGCGCCCCAGGCGCACGCCAGCCTCGAGAGCGGACGCCAGGCGTGGGTCACTTGCGGCCCCGTTTGTCGAACGCCTTGGTCGCGGCGGTCATCTCCAGTTTTGATCGCTCCTCGCGTAGGCGTTGGGCGGCGGCGCGAAGGTCGCGCAACGTACCACCCGTAGCGCCGCCCTCGATCATGTCGCCGATCGCCTGCAGTGCGGCTCCGATGCGGTTATGCGTCCACTTGGTGATCACGCGCGCACCTCCATCGACGCGCGCATGGTGTCGGCCTCCTCCGCGAGGGCGTCCGCGTGAGCGGAGTCAGCCTCGCGCATTTCCGCGATGACTACATCGAGGCACGCCACCGAGCAGCAGGGCGCGGCAGCGTCGCAGACCCACTCGCCGGTCACGGGGTCGGCGTTGTCGGCCCCGCAGCAGGGGCAGGTCTCGGGCATTTCCTGGTCGAGCATGGGTTCTCCCATTGGAGTAGCGGTTCGGCTCCATCGCTCGCCTCGAGCATCGAGGCGCGCGGCGCAACCGGCGAGCGCAGGCTCGCGAGGCAGCTAACCGAAGTAAGCGTCGCTCTTGTAGGTCGCCACGAGTTGACCGTGGCGCCCACCCGAACGTGCGCGCACCTCGATATGCGCCCCGTAGACCTGGGCGCTCGCCTGGTTGCGCGCGAAACTCTCAGCGTAGGTCCGGGCGGCGCGCTCAGTGGTGAAGGTTTCAGCCGTAGGGAAGAAGAACCATTCGCTGTCCATTCCTCGCATGCGCTTGACGACCCGGAATTTCCAGCCTCGCTTGCTCATAATGCAGACTCCTTGGCTCCATGAGCCGTTACGTGATGTGACGTGACGTGACGTGTTTGTACTACGAGACTACAGGTAATGCAAGCGTCAGTGTGGGCGGTCGCGAACCAGCTAGGTGCGAGCGCGGTAGCGGTCGTGCGCGGCGTCCGCGATAGCCTCGACGACGCGCGCCGGGATCTCGCCCGCCCGCCGACACATCCAGGCGTCGTCGTCGAGCAGCGCGTCAACGTCCCGGGCGTCGTAGGGCAGCGTGCGGCGCAGGCTCCACGACAGCGCGCTCCTCCGCACCATCGCACGCGACCACACCCGCCCCGTGACCGAGGTGATCATGTAGCGGTCGGCCCACGGCAACGCCGCGCACGCCGCGCAGCGGTCCGTGTCGTCGGTCTCGCTGGGATGCGCCGGGCGAGAGCAGCGCGAGCAGCGGGCGACCATCACGCGCCCACCTCCCGCCGGACCCAGAGCGCCCACCTGATTGCGGTGACCGTCACCGCGTCATGCCCGTCGAGCGCGAGGCGGATGGCGGCACGCTGGCGCGCGGCCTCCTCGGTCGTGCGCGCCGACACGATCCCCTCGGGGATCAGCATCGTCACCGGGGCGGCGGCGAGGTCGCCGGTCCAGGTCAGGCCAGCGTAGGCGCCGCCGAGGACCGTGATCACGACGGTCACGAGGCCACCTCCCACTCGATCGAGAAGTCAGACTCGTTTCCGTTGCCGCAGCCGGTCCACTCGACGCGCCAGCCGGGGCCGATCGCCTCGCGAACCTCCGCGAGAATGGCGTCGCACGCCTCGTCGTCGTTGGCGTCCACCTCGACACTTGCGGTGTACCGCCGCGGCCCGCTCTCGGTCAGCGTGTAGGGGCACGCCTCGATCATGGCTGCGTCGGCCAGGAGCAAGCGCACGTCGTCAGCGGTTGCGTCCTCGTCCTCGTCAAGCGCGGCGTCGACCGCCGCACGCAGCGCGTTCTCCTCGTGCTCGTCCTCCAGCGCGGAGACGAGCGCCGCGGTGCGCGCCTTGCGGCGCCGCGATGCCGCCCACGTCTCGCTGGCGTCGTCGGCGTCCTCGTAGGACGTGGCGGCGTGGTAGGTGCCAGTGCAGGGATCCTGCCGGGCGGTCTCATGGACCTGATAGGCCCCGCAGTTGCCGCACACGTAGCGACTTACGATGCCCGCTCCCCGGCCCCACACGCCGGGGTTCTCGCGCAGGCCCCCGAGCACGCTGAGGGGGCTGCACCAGTCGTGCTCCTCCCCGTCGACGCAGTCAGGCTCCTCTCCGTCGAGGCACCCGCTCACGCCCATGCCCTCGCGGCGATCGGCCTCGCCGGTCACCGGGTCGATGGGGGCGGCGTCGAGCGAGTACAGCATCGGCTCGCGCGGGTCGTCCCGGTCGTACTGAGCCGCCTCGTCCTCAAGGCGTTCCTCGATGTCGGAGGGAGCGAGCCCCTCCACCATCCAGGACGCCTGGTCGTCTGCCACGCGCCAGGCGCGTGGCTCGTCGGACGCGAGCCACGCGGCGCGGGCCTCGTCGCGGAGGCGGTCGGCCTCCAGAGTCGCGGGGTACAGCGGGCACTCGGCGTCCTCCGCTCCACCGTCGCAGGAGGCGCAGGAGCACTCCTGCCACTGCGCGTCGAGTTGCGCGGCCCGCCACGCGGCGTACTGATACGCCTGCGTCAGGGTCAGGTCAGCCCCGGCGCGGACGAGCCGCGCCTCGGCGGGCAACAGGTCTGCTCCCACAGACAGGAGGTTGTGCTCGGCCTCAATCAGAAACTGGACGTTCGACATTTCGGACTCCTTGGCTCCATGAGCCGTTACGTGATGTGACGTGTTTGTACTACGAGACTACAGGTAATGCAAGCGTCAATGTGTGAGGAACTCGACCGCAACGCGCGCGGCCTCCTCGACCAATTCGGAGATGAGGGCTCCGTCCTCGTACAGGGGGTCACCGACGAACGAGTCGGTGGACTCGCCCCACGAGTCGTCGTCGTCGCTCTCGACGAGGTAGCGTCCGACGACGAATTCTCCGTCGAGAGCCGTCACCACGACCTGAATCCGCTCGTTCGGGCCCGTGAGCACGAGCGCGGCGCACATCCCGCCGGTCTGTTCTAGCCGCGCGGCGAACGCGCCATTCTCCCAGCCTAGCTCGGTCGCGGCGAACCCCACACGCTGCAAGAGCGCAACCCCACTCTCGACCCAGCACGCCGCACGGCACTTGTCGCAGACGGCGAGGAGGTCACCCTCAGGGCAAATCACCTCGGCGGCGCGGTCGAGGCTCGCGAGGTAAGCGATACGACGCAGGTAGTGGGGGCGACCGTCGAGTGCCGCAAATTCGCAGGCAGCGCAGAGCACATCAGCCCACGGGGTCCAAGCTCCTAGGCGAGCGACAGTGGACATGGCAGTCACAGCGCACCCCCGAGCACGCGCTCGACCGCTGCGAGGGCTTCGCGGACGTTCGCGCCGCTGACCCTCCACAGGGGCTCGCCCCCATCGAGGTTGAGGCCGCGCGAATTTACGCGGTGATCGCCGCTCGACCAGCGGTCCTGGCCCGTGAGCGTGGACCAGCAGTAGCTGGTGATGAACTGACCACGTGGCCCGAACCCGTCCTCCCCCGCGTGGGTCGCGTCGTACCACTCGACCAGCGGGTCGGCCTTGTCGTGGACGAGGCAGTCGTTGTGCCCGTAGCGGTCGCCCTGACGGACGAGCCGCACATTGAAAGCGCGCCCCGCGTCGTTGATCACGCGAGCGACGATGGATTGAAGCATGGCAGTATCCTTTCGGCCCCATGGGCCTCTGACGTTGACAGGCGAGAGTGAGAGCGGGTCGCGGGTCGCGGGGCGAGCTAGGAGGTATCGAGAGCGCGCGGTGCCCGCGAGGCGACGAGAGAGGCGAGGACCGCGACCGCGACCGTCACCGCGCAGGCGAGGGGGCGCAGGGCGCGGCGCACGACCGTGCGTAGGGCGCGGCGCAGGCGAGCGAGCCGACGCAGGCGCAGGGCGCGGCGCGCGGCGCGCAGCGCAGACTCGGCCTGTAGCGCGCGTGCCACGACGCGACCGAGCGCGGCGAGGGCGACGAGCCCCGACAGGGCGCGGGAGCGAGCAGTCTCACGGGGGGCGGGGCGCGGGTCGCCGCCCGCCTCTACGAGGCGCAGGGCGCGTAGCGCAGCGTCCGAGCGAGCGGCGAGCCGCCACGCCTGCTCGATGGCGTCGGCTCGCTCCTCGGCACGGATGGCCCGCTCCCATGCCCGCCGGTAGCGAGCGACGAGCCGCGCGTGGCGGGTCGTGCCGAGCCGGGGGAGAGGGGAGCGGGTCACGAGGGGAGGTATTGCAGGTGGCGTGCCGTTGTCGTTTGGCCCGGAAACCCACCAGGAATCAAGGGGTTAGACGGTCGAGTGGTGGAGAACCACCGTATGCGGGTGTCAGTCGGTTTGACAGGTGGTAGGTTTCTGACACCCCCGGTTGACACCTGTATGTAGGTGTATATCTTACATGTAGGGTAATGTAGTCAAATAGGCACAAAAGGGTGCGCGGGGGCTCCGGAGGGGTTTCTGGGGGTCGCGACCGTGCGCGCACCGTGCGCGTTTCGGCGCGCGTGCAGCGCGCACCGCGCGCGGTTTGGGCGCGGTTTGGAGCGCGCCGGGTGAGCCAGGGAGCGTGCGAGGCGAGCGCAGCGAGCCTGTGGGCGAGCCTGGCGGCACGCGCGCGGCCCCGGGGCGCGAAAAATACTCGCGAAACCCTCGCGCAACCTCCGGGGAGTGCCTATGGAGTACGCGCGCCCCTGGCGGCGCATCACCTTCTCCGGAGGACGTTTTGAAATCTTCGCTCACGTCACGTTTCCTGGCGGGCTGGGAGCCCACCGTGTTTCCAGCCCGCGGACCCGACGGGCTCATCCCCGCGCCGCCGCCGAGCCGCCTGCCCGCACTCGAGCATCCCTCGCTCTGCGAGGCTGGCCCGTGCCGGCATTACCACCGCGTCGTGTGCCTGATGGACGCCGCCGAGCCCCTGGACGGGTCGGGCGGCACCGCGCACGAGCAGGTCACGCGCGCGTGCTACCCCGCGCCCGGGGTCGAGCTCGAGCTCGGCGAGGCCCCCATCACCCGGTGCTCGAGGTGGGAGCCCGACAACGAGCAGGCGCGGCTCGATTCGATTCGCGATTCGTTCCTGCGCTCGCCGGCTGGCCGAGCCTACGCCGAGCAGCTCCGAGCTGCCGAGGCCACCGCCCAGGCCCCGCAACTCGAGGTCAACGCGGACGAGGAAGTGGTGGAGCTGTGAGTCTCGCAGAGCTACGTGCTGACCTCGCCCGCAACGCGCGCGAGACTCAGGCGATCATCGAGCCCGCGACCCGGACGCACCTCGAGCAGACCCTGTGGCCCTTCCTCGAGGCACTGATCGACCAGATCGAGGAGATCGACGACGCAGTGGCCGAGCTGGTGGACCAGCAGGAGGACTACCTCCAGCCTCAGACCGCCGCGGTGTTCGCCGCGGTGATCCAGGCGAGCCTCGAGCTTGCGAGTGAGCTCAAGGCGCGGGCGGGCGCGGACCCTGGTATCGCGCGGAAGATTTCGGACCACGACCAACTCTGCCAGGCCGCGATCGGCGTCCTGGGCGAGATCACGATGGTCGTCGGCGGCGACGAGGACGAGGGCGAGGGTGAGAGCAATGAATAGCGAGACAATGTCCGAGGCCGACTTGGACGACGCGCCGCCGATCGAAGTGATCGACGCGACAGACGCCTCCGAGCGCGAGGTCTCCGAGGACGCGGCTCCCGCCCCCGAGCGGAAGATCCCGCGCCTGGGGCGCAAGCGCGCATCCACGCTCGCCGCGTCTGCCACCCCAGCCGAGCCGCGCGAGCCGCGCAACGGCACCAGCAAGCCGCTCGCGGAGCTCCACGTCAACGAGGACCGCCAGGTCAAGGAATGGCTCGAGTCAATCTCGAGCGCGGGGCCGATCCGCGTCAAGGT